>ERZ779866.1591-NODE-1591-length-22565-cov-14.513505_pt1 | contig 22565 bp, 14 predicted proteins | sample MGYA00511248_ERZ779866 | MGnify/ENA primary metagenome ERZ779866 (study PRJEB29588, sample SAMEA2155758) | human gut metagenome | biome: human gut; feature: human-associated habitat; material: faeces | place: Denmark | collected 2008/2010 ... | reverse complement strand
TGCCGTCGGCATGTGGCGGCGGCGGTTCGTGCGGCATGTGCAAATGTCAGGTGCTCGAAGGCGGCGGCGATATCCTGCCGACCGAAACCGGATTCATTTCGCGCAAGCTGGCCAAGGACCACTGGCGTCTGGGCTGTCAGGTCAAGGTGAAGGAAAACCTCAGGATCAAGGTTCCCGAAGCCGTGCTCGGCGTCAAGAAGTGGGAGTGTACGGTCGTCTCCAACCGCAACATTTCGACCTTCCTCAAGGAGTTCGTCGTGAAGCTGCCCGAAGGCGAGAACCTCAAGTTCCGCAGCGGCGGTTACATTCAGATCGACATCCCGAAGTACGACGCCATCAAGTTCTCGGACATGGACGTCGATGAGAAGTACCGCGCCGACTGGGACAAGTTCAAGATGTGGGATCTGGTTACGACCAACCCCGAAGACACGTTCCGCGCCTACTCGATGGCCAACCACCCGGCCGAGGGCAATATCATCATGCTCAACATCCGTATCGCCACTCCGCCGTTCGACAAGGCGACGGGCGGCTTCATGAAGGTCAATCCGGGTATCTGCTCGTCGTATGTCTTCTCGCGCAAGCCGGGCGACAAGATCACGATTTCGGGTCCTTACGGCGAGTTCTTCCTGCCGGACGACCTGCCCGACACGCAGGAGCTGATCTTCATCGGCGGCGGCGCCGGCATGGCGCCCATGCGCAGCCACCTGATGCACCTGTTCAAGACCGAGAAGACCAAGCGTCCCGTTTCGTTCTGGTACGGCGCGCGTGCGCTGAAGGAGGTTCCCTATCTCGACGAGTTCCACGCCATCGAGAAGGATTTCCCCAACTTCTCGTTCAATCTGGCACTCGACCGTCCCGATCCCGAAGCGGACGCCGCAGGCGTGAAGTACACGCCGGGCTTCGTCCACAACGTGCTGTACGAGAATTACCTGAAGAACCATCAGGCGCCTGAGGACTGCATCTATCTCATGTGCGGACCTCCGATGATGATCGCTTCGGTGGTGAAGATGCTCGACAGTCTCGGCGTGCCGCCCGAAAATATCCTCTACGACAACTTCGGTTCGTAATCCGATTTGTCGGTATTCGAATCCCCGGACAGCTGTCCGGGGATTTTTTTGTGTTACGGAACGGTCTCTTTGCGGGGGCGGCGTTTCGGGAATTTTATTATATTTGTAGTAATAACCTTAAAACCAAATTCTATCGAAATGAACATTCCTTCCATTTTCTGGTTCATTCCCGCTGCCGCGGTTATCGCCCTGCTGCTGGCTTGGGTGTTTTACCGTGCGATGAAGCGCGAGGATGAAGGCACGCCGCGCATGCGCGAGATCGCCGGGCACGTGCGTCGGGGCGCCATGGCCTACCTGCGCCAGCAGTACAAGGTCGTCGCCATCGTATTCGTGGTGCTGGCGCTGTTTTTCGCCTATCTGGCCTACGGCGCCGGGGTGCAGAACCCGTGGGTGCCCTTCGCCTTCCTGACGGGCGGATTCTTTTCGGGGCTGGCCGGCTATTTCGGCATGAAGACCGCGACCTACGCTTCGGCGCGTACGGCCAACGCCGCGCGCCAGTCGCTCGACCGCGGCCTGAAGGTCGCATTCCGCAGCGGCGCGGTGATGGGGCTGGTCGTAGTGGGGCTGGGCCTGCTCGACATTTCGTTCTGGTACGTCATCCTCGAATATTTCGTCGATGTCACCGGACCGCAGAAACTCGTCGTCATCACGACCACCATGCTGACCTTCGGCATGGGCGCTTCGACGCAGGCGCTCTTCGCGCGCGTCGGCGGCGGCATCTATACCAAGGCGGCCGACGTGGGCGCCGACCTCGTGGGCAAGGTCGAGGCGGGAATTCCCGAAGACGACCCGCGCAATCCCGCGACCATCGCCGACAATGTGGGCGACAACGTGGGCGACGTGGCCGGCATGGGCGCCGACCTTTACGAAAGCTACTGCGGCTCGATACTCGCCACCGCGGCCCTCGGAGCCGCCGCCTTCGCTTCGGCGGACGGGATGGCCATGCAGCTGCGCGCCGTGCTGGCGCCGATGCTGATCGCTGCCGTGGGCATCGTGCTTTCGATCATCGGCATCTTCCTCGTGCGGACCAAGGAGGGCGCCACGATGCGCGAACTGCTCCGTTCGCTGGGCGTGGGCGTCAATTTCAGTTCGCTGCTGATCGCCGGCGCGACGTTCGGCATCCTCTACCTGCTGGGAATCGAGAACTGGATCGGACTGTCGTTCTCGGTCATCACGGGACTCTTGGCCGGCATCATCATCGGGCAGGCCACCGAGTATTACACCTCGCACTCCTACAAGCCGACGCAGAAGATCGCCGGAAGCGCCCAGACGGGGCCTGCCACCGTGATTATCGCGGGTATCGGGTCGGGCATGATCTCGACGGCCGTTCCGGTCCTGACGATCGGCGTGGCGATTATCCTCGCCTACCTTTGCGCCATCGGCTTCGACATGGAGCATATCATGTCCGCGCAGAGTATGTCGCTGGGCCTTTACGGCATCGGCATCGCGGCGGTCGGCATGCTCTCGACGCTGGGCATCACCCTTGCCACGGACGCTTACGGCCCGATCGCCGACAATGCCGGCGGCAATGCCGAGATGAGCGGGCTGGGACCCGAAGTGCGCAAACGCACCGATGCGCTCGATGCGCTGGGCAACACGACGGCCGCCACGGGCAAGGGCTTCGCCATCGGTTCGGCCGCGCTGACGGCCCTCGCGCTGCTGGCCTCCTATATTGAGGAGATACGCATCGGACTGCTGCACAACGGCGTGACGGCCCTCGACCTGCCCAACGGTACGACGCAGCTGGTCGAGAAGGCTTCGCTCCTCGATTTTATGGAGTATTACCACGTGTCGCTGATGAATCCTACGGTGCTGATCGGCGTGTTTGTCGGCGCGATGATGTCGTTCCTGTTCTGCGGCCTGACGATGAACGCCGTGGGGCGTGCGGCCCAGAGCATGGTGAACGAGGTGCGCCGCCAGTTCCGCGAGATCAAGGGCATCCTTACGGGCGAGGGCACTCCCGACTATGCCCGTTGCGTCGAGATTTCGACGCGCGGCGCCCAGCGCGAGATGCTGCTGCCGAGTCTGCTTGCTATCGCCGTGCCGGTGGTCGTCGGCTTGGTGTTCGGCGTGGCGGGCGTCATGGGACTGCTTGTCGGCGGCCTGAGTTCGGGCTTCGTGCTGGCCGTGTTCATGGCCAATGCGGGCGGCGCGTGGGACAACGCCAAGAAGATGGTCGAAGAGGGCCATTTCGGCGGTAAAGGCTCCGACTGCCACAAGGCGACCGTCGTGGGCGATACCGTGGGCGACCCTTTCAAGGATACGTCGGGTCCGTCGCTCAATATCCTCATCAAACTGATGTCGATGGTCTCGATCGTCATGGCCGGCCTGACGGTGGCTTTCCACCTTTTTTAGTCTGCCGGAATCCCTTGCTGCGACGGCTGCCTGCATCTGCGGGCGGCCGTCGCTGATTCGGCGGGAGTGCGGATTCGAGACGGAGCATCCAGTCCGACGCTCTTGAGACGTTCTCCGCCGTCTGCTGCTGGCTGTCGTCCGCCGTCGGTTGTCCGCAGTCTGCTGCTGGCTGCTTGTCGTCCGCCGTCGGTTGTCCGCAGCCTGCCGCTCTCCGGCGGCGGTTCTCTGCGCGTCGCTTTGTATCTGCCGCACCGCCGTCCGCCGCCATATGTGAAAAAGCCTTTCGGCCCTAACGGACGAAAGGCTTTCGTGTGTCGGAAGATCGCGTTTGCGGAGGTGCCGTTATTTCTTGCTCGCGCCGCTTTCGAGAATCGAGACGATGGAGTAGAGCGTGAAGCAGATGGCGCCGAATCCCGTCAGCACGCGCGCCGGGACGAAGTATTTGGTTTCGAACAGCGCCGCTTCGTAGAGGAATGCGGCGAGGAAAAGGCACGCCAGCGCCGTGAGTACCGGAATGATCGGAATGCGGTTGGCCAGCGGGAAATCGGCGTGCCAGATCTTCGCCAGCAGGATCACCTTGCTCGAAATGCTCCAGCAGATCAGCGCCAGTCCGATCAGCACGAAGCCCACGAAATTGATCGACTCGCCTCGGAATGTGAAGATCAGGATCAGCCCCAGCACGAAAGCCAGTCCGCCCATGCAGAGCACCAGACTCATCCAGCGGCGGCGTTCGCCCATCGTGTAGCTGCCCCGTGCCTGACGGGCGATGCTGGCGACCAGCGCGATCAGCGAGGTGCAGACGCAGGCGATGCCGAACATGACGCTGCCCGCGACGATGTGGGCCGGAAGGGTTCCGATCGAAAACAGGAGGATGCACCAGAGCCATGCTCCGGCGGCCACGGCCGATACGATGAAGATCAGCAGCGAGCTTTGTCCGCGCGAGAATCCCGCAGGATTGATCGAGAAGCTGCTGTCGCCTGAGTTTTTGGGAATCAGGCTGAATCTGGTCGAGGAGGTGGCGGCCGTCGAGACGCAGGCCGTGATGAGTCCGAGTCCGCAGACCACATGCCCCGTGACGTATGCGCCCGTCATGTTCGACGTGATGATGAAGATTCCGCAGATGACCGTCATGGCGGCGAAAGCGTAACCGACGGCCGGGAAAAGGTACTTCGCGGCGGCACTGTAGGTGCCGATGATCTGGCGGATGATGGTCGCGGCCGTGCAGTAGAGCGCGACGCAGATCGAGCCGAGGAAAAAGACGACGGGACCTGCGGTCAGCCGTGAAGGATCGCTTCCGGCGGCGAAGACGTAGGCGCCGTAACCGAAACAGAATGCCGCCATCGCGAGGGGTATGGCGCGGAAAAGAATGCTTATGCCGTGGTTCATAAACTGAGTTTTTGTTCGAACGCAGACCTGCAAATCCCGAACCAAAGAAAAAATGGCTATCTTTACGCCATGAAAAATATCGTTTTCGACCTCGGCGGGGTGCTTTTCGCCCGCGACAAAAATAAGTCCACACAGGAATTCCATGAATTTTTCAGCTTCATCCGCTCGGAGCGGATGCCCCTTTTCTGGGAGGAGTACGACCGGGGCGCATCGACGCTCGGCGAGGTGACCGACATGCTCGCCCGGACGACCGGCTGCCCGCGCGAAAAGTGCGAACGTTTTCTGCTGCTGTCGATCGACATGCAGGAACCCGTCGCGCCGACCGAACGGCTCGTCGGCGACCTGAAGGCCGCGGGGTACAGGCTTTACGTGCTTTCGAACATGTCGCGCGAGTTCATCGCCTTCCTGCGCCGTTTTCCCGTCTACCGGCTTTTCGACGGCGAGGTGGTCTCCTGCGAGGAGGGGACGGTGAAGCCCGAACCGCGGATTTACGAAATCCTGCTGGAACGCTACGGACTCGATCCCGCCGAAACCCTCTTCATCGACGACCGCGCGGCGAATATCGCCGCCGCCGAAGGGCTGGGCATCGCCGGATACCTTTTCGACCACCGGAATCCCGCCGCCGCATGCGGCGAGCTGCGGCGCAGGCTGCTGTAACGCCGGAAGGCGATAAAAATAAGAGAGGCCGGTTTTCACCGGCCTCTCTTTGCATTGCAGTCTCTCGGAGACTTAGTTGAACGTGTAGCGGATGCTGAACATGGCCGACCAAGTCGCAACCGTGCTCGCATACTTCGACCAAACGGGCTTGGTGAAGTTGTAGGCGTTGGTCTTGGTGTTGTATTTCAGAATCTGCGACGATTCGAGACGGTCGATGCCGCACCAGTTGCGGTTGATCAGGTTGGCGAGGTTGTTGATATCGACGCCCAGCGTGATCGTGTTGCGCTTGCCGTTGATATTGATGTAGAAATCCTGCGCGAATTTGAAATTCACCATGTGCTGCCACGGCATCACGGCGCCGCCGCGCTTCGAGTATTCGCCGATGTGCTTCGACAGGTAGGAATCCTTGTTGATGAATGCCCAGAAGTCGGCTTTCTGGTCGGCGGCCGAATAGATGACCTCGCCCTTGTCCGTCAGATCGGCGAACGTCATCTTGTCGAGCTGTTCGCGGGTCGGGATGTAGAGAAGCAGGTCTGCGCCGCCGTCGCCGGTGACGTTACCCATCGTATAGGAGTAGCGCGAGTAGGAGTAACCGCCGATATAGCCGTGCTGGAACGCTTCGTAGTAGAGTCCGAAGTTCGATGCGCCGTTCTTCTGCGCCAGACGGTAGCCTACGTTGAAGAGAATGCGGTGGGGCGATACGTACGATGCGTATCCCAGTTCGGGCGTGTTCGAACCGTTGCGGTTGAACGTATTGGTGTTATATGCCGAAGTCACTTGGTCGCCGATGCCGTCGATCACGTTCTTGGCGCTCGAATAGGTATAGGCAGCCATCAGCGAGAGACCGAAGCCCCAGCGTTTCGACACCTGAGCGGAAACCGATGCGTAATATCCGTCGATATCGGCGTTGGTGATCAGGTAAGGATTGATGGAGTATTTCTCTTCGGGATTCTTGTTTCTGATATTCTGGCTCTTCCATGCCTTGCGCAGAGCAGGTTCCCCCGGAAGCTGAATGCCGGCGGGGTCCTCTTCGATACCGAGTTTGGTTACGGTTACCGAGTTGAAATCCTTGTTGTAGATTCCCTCGATATTCAGGTCGACGTCACCCGGCAGTTTCAGATCCAGCGCCAGCGAGGTTTTCCACGTGGAGGGCATCTTGAGCTTCTTGTCCAGAATGGTAGGCTGCGTGTTGGCCGCCAGATCCTGCTGTTTGTAGGTGCCGCCGTAAATGTCCTTCAGCATGTCGTTGACGTTGGTGTGGAAGCTGGGCATGCGCGAATCGCCCTTGTAGAGCGAGAGTCCGTTCTGGATGCAGTTGCTGTTTCCGGCCACCGACACCAGCCATACGAACGGCAGACGGCCGTTGAAGACGCCCGTACCGCCGCGGAGAATGTATTTGCGTTCGCCGGTCATATCCCAGTTGAAACCTACGCGGGGAGCTACTGCCAGACGTGCTTTGGGCATGTCCGAGGTCTTATAGCCGCCGTAGTTGGCGAAAGCCTGCGTGAAGTCCTTGTTCTCGTTGTTGTCGATGGAGGGGTAGGAGGGCACCTCGAAACGGATACCGACCGTCGCCTTGAAGCGCTCGCTGAAATTGATCTCGTCCTGCAGATAGATCGAGTACTGCATGTAGGTGAACTGGGGATACTCCTGAGCCAGCGCGTCGTTGTTGCCGTGGGCGATACGGAACGCCAGCGGTTCGCGGTCGTTCTTGAAATCGTCCCATGTCTCATAGACGTAGTAGCCGGCGCCGCCCTGCAGGTAGCCGTTCTTGGCCACGTTGTGCTCGAACTGCAGACCGGCGACGAAACGGTTCTTGCCGACCGTATAGCCGATTTCGTCCGTCACGACGTGCGTGCTGACCTCGCGCAGGTTGCCGTACGTGAAGGGGTCGAGACCGAACGACGCGTATACGGCGCGGTTGCCTTGGTATTCTTCCAGAATGTCTACGGTCGGGAAGAGCTTGCCGTCGTAGCTGCGCGGCTCGTATTGATGCGAGTAGGTGTAGCGCAGCGTGTTGGTCAGACGGCCTTCGAGGAAGCGCGAATTCAGCTCGGCGGCTACCGACGTGAAGTTCTGCTCCTGATAGTAGCGCGAATTCTGGAAATACATGGCGTAATTCGAAGTACGGCCGTAGTTGTTGCGGTCATAGGCCAGCTTGCTGTCCAGCGGGCTGATCGAACTGGACGGCGACGACGAATACTTGTTCTGGGTACGGCTGAAGCGTACGTTGAGCGAGTTGTTGCGGTTGATGTTCCAGTCTACGCGGGCCATGAGTTTGTAGCCGGGCGTTTTTACCGAATAGCCTTGGTAGGGACCGGGGTTGTAGCCGTATTTGTCGATCAGGAAATTGCTGATTTCGTCGAGTTTTTCGACCGTCGGACGGTTGTACTGCGAGCCGCCGCCGAAGCTCTGGCCGTCGCTGGTGCGTGCCAGACGCGACGTTCCCGGCGTGGTGTTCCACTCGCGTTCGAAGTTGGCGAACACGAAGAGTTTGTCCTTGACGATCGGGGCGCCGATGCTGAAGCCGAGGGTGGTGTTGCGCATTTCGCTCAGCGACAGTTTGCCGCCGTCGTACTTGTCGCCCTGAAGCTGGTCGCTCTTGGCGAAAACATATGCCGAAGCCTTGAATTCGTTGGTTCCCGACTTGGTTACGGCGTTGATCGCACCGCCCGTAAAGCCGCTCTGGCGAACGTCGTAGGGGGTGACCGATACCGACATCTGCTCCAGTGCGTCGAGCGAGATGGGCGAGCCGCCTGCGGGCAGGTTGCCGCCGATGCCGAAGGCGTTGTTGAACGCGGCGCCGTCGACCGTTACGTACGACTGACGGTAGTTACCGCCGCCGATCGCCAGACCCGACGTGGTGGTCGAAGCCTGCGGCGTGAGTTTCATGATGTCGTTCATGCTGCGGCTTACCGAAGGCATCAGCTCGATCTGCTCGCTGGAGATGCTCGTAACGGCGCCTGCGCGGTTTACGTTCATCGAGCTGTTGCGGCCGTCGGCCGTAACGACTACGGCTTCGAGCGTCTGGCTGTCCTTCAGGAAAGCGTTGCGCGTGAGGGTTTCGCCCAGCTGCAGTTCGAGTCCGGGGAACTCGACGCCCTGATAACCCACGAACGAGAAGGTCACGGTGTAGGGACCGCCCGTACGCAGGCCCTGCAGGTTGTAGCGGCCGTCCTTGTTGGTCACGGCGCCGTACTGCGTACCCGAAGGGGTGTGCACGGCGATAACGGTGGCGCCGGCGAGGGGCTGGCCCTGTTCGTCGGTAACCGTACCGTTCATGCCCGAAGTCGTCACCTGCGCGGAAGCCGCGGCGACGGTGAAAATCGAGAGCATCAGAATGAAAAGTTTCTTCATACCAAATAATTTAGTTAATAAAAAAGGGTTTTGTTATCGTTTTCGTTGCATTTGCGATTCGCTTCCCTGCCGCAGACCCCTGCAAGGCCGTTTTCCGAAGGGTCCGTAAAAGCAGAGAGGGATACACCTCGTCCGGAGTATCCCTCGTTACTTATATTATATAGCCACGATGATCGAGTTTCGTTCGTTTTCGCACGTTATAAAAGCCCCCCCCCGCGTAGATGCGGAAAAGGTGCGAACAGACCGATATATTGACTAAGTCAGCCATAAGTTTCATAGCACAAATATAAATCAAATATTCCGACGCCGCAATAGAACATGCGAATTTTTTATCAAACAAATTTTCAGTGCGTTGCCGGGGCCGCCGGAGGGGCTTCCGGCACGTTCCTTGCGCCCGCTGCGGCGTATGCGGAACTTCAGGGAAAGATACTGGCGCTATTCGCTTTTCGTGCTGATCCTCGGACTGGGGATCACGATCTGCATCGAGCTGACTCCGTTTCTGGGCGGTCTGCTCGGCGCGGCGACGATCTACGTGCTGCTCCGGCGGCAGATGCAGGTCCTGACGGCCTGCCGCCGCTGGCGGCGCAGTCTTGCCGCCTCGCTGCTGCTGGCCGAGGCGGTGCTCTGTTTTCTGGTCCCCATCAGCCTGATCGTCTGGATGGTGGTCAATCAGGTGCAGGACATCACGCTCCGGCCCGATTCGATCATTACGCCGCTCAAGCACATCGCGGCGCTCATTCACGAGAAAACCGGCTACAACCTCTGGCAGGAGGAGAATATCTCGTCGATGATCGGCATGATTCCCAAGCTGGGGCAGTGGGTCGTGTCGAGCATTTTCGATTTCGGGGTCAATATCGTCGTGCTGCTGTTCGTGCTTTACTTCATGCTGATCGGCGGCCGCCGCATGGAGGAGTACTGCCGCGAGATACTTCCCTTCGACAGCTCGGTGAGCGGCAGCGTCATGCGCGAAGTGCATATGATCGTCCGCTCGAACGCCATCGGAATCCCCCTGCTGGCCGTGGTGCAGGGTGTCGTGGCCTACATCGGCTACCTGATCTTCGGCGCTCCCAGTCCGCTGTTCTGGGGCGTGCTGACCTGCTTCGCGACGATCATCCCGATCTTCGGCACGGCGCTGGTCTGGCTGCCGCTGGCCGGATACATGGCCCTTGCGGGCGAGTGGGGGCCGGCCGTGGGGCTGACGCTGTACGGCGGACTGGTGGTGACGCACGTGGACAACGTCGTGCGTTTCGTGATGCAGAAGAAGCTGGCCGACACGCACCCGCTCGTGACGATCTTCGGCGTATTCATCGGCCTCTCGCTCTTCGGGTTCATGGGCGTCATCTTCGGTCCGCTGCTGCTTGAGATGTTCGTCTTCTGCGTCAATATTTTCAAGAAGCGCTACCTCGACGGCACGCCTGATAAACAGCTCTTTGTGCCCGGCGGCGCTGTCAGGGCGCATGGCCCGGAAGCCCCTGCGGGGCGGGGTGTTTACGAAAAGTAATCTTTTCGGTCGTTTTTTGTGAAAATTCCGTGCAAAATAGTTGGAATTTGAAATTGTTTATTATCTTTGTTATTGGAATAACAGTAAAGACGGGAAACAAGAACCCTTAATTCAAATATCACAATGGCGAGAAATCTCAAAATCAGAGACCTTACGTTGCGCGACGGACAGCAGTCCTCGTTCGCGACGCGCATGTCGCAGGCGCAAGTAGACCGCTGCCTGCCGTACTACAAAGATGCAAATTTCTATGCGATGGAGGTCTGGGGCGGTGCCGTGCCCGACTCGGTGATGCGCTATCTCAATGAGAATCCGTGGACGCGTCTGGAGACCATTCACAAGGCCGTCGGCAACGTGTCGAAACTCACGGCCCTGTCGCGCGGCCGCAACCTGTTCGGCTACGCTCCCTATCCCGACGACGTGATCGACGGCTTCTGCCGCAACTCGATCGAGAGCGGGCTGGGCATCATGCGTATTTTCGACGCCCTGAACGACGTGGACAACGTCAAATCGACGGTCAAGTACGTCAAGCAGTACGGCGGCATCGCCGACTGCGCGGTTTGCTATACGGTCGATCCGAAATACCCCGAACCCGGTTTCTTCGCCAAGCTCATGGGCAGGAAGAGCCACGAGCAGGTCTTCACCGACGCCTATTTCCTCGACAAGGCCAAGCAGATGGCCGCGCTGGGCGCCGACATGATTACGATCAAGGACATGTCGGGTCTGATTCCGCCGCGCCGCGTCGCCACGCTGGTCAAGCTGTTCAAGAAGAACATCGACATTCCGGTCGATTTCCATACCCACTGTACGCCCGGCTACGGCCTTGCATCGGTGCTTGCGGCGATCATCGCCGGCGTCGATGTCGTCGATACCAACTGCTGGTATTTCGCCGAAGGCACGGGCGCCCCGGCCATCGAGCTGGTGCACGTCTTCTGCAAGAAGCTCGGCGTCGATACCGGTGTGAACATGGAGGCCGTCGCCAAGATCAACACCCAGCTGCGCGAGATCCGCAAGGAACTCAACCAGTCGGTATTCGGCACGGAGAAACCCGAACCCAAGCCCTTCAATCCGCTCACCGACACGCTGCCCGCCGAGATCGACGCGCTGTTCGACAAGGCGATCAAGGCCGCTCAGGCCGACGACGAGGCCGCGACGATCGACGCCTGCCGCAAGATCGAGGCTTACTTCGGCTTCCCGGCTCCCAACGAACTGGTACAGAAGGCCGAGATTCCCGGCGGCATGTATTCGAACATGGTGGCCCAGCTTAAGCAGCTCAAGGCCGAGGATATCCTGCCGCGCGCCATGGAGCTGATTCCGTCGGTGCGTCTGGCCGCAGGTTTGCCGCCGCTGGTGACCCCGACTTCGCAGATCGTGGGCGCACAGGCCGTGAACTGCGCCCTCGACGAGAAGGCCGGACGTCCGATGTACACCAACAAAAGCTCGCAGTTCGTGGGGCTGGTGAAGGGCGAGTACGGACATACGCCCGTGAAGATCGATCCCGAATTCCGCTTCAAGATCTGCGGCGTCCGCGAGGAGACTCCCTACGATACGTCGAAATACCAGATGCAGCCCAATCCGGAGCTTCCCGAAGCCGGCGGCGTGAAACTCGCCGCAAACGAGAAGGAGGTCCTGCTGCTCGAACTCTTCCCGCTGGTCGCCAAGAACTTCCTGACGGACATGAAGGTCAAGGCCTACGCCGCTTCGAAGCCCGCGGAACCCAAGGCCGAGGAGAAGAAGGCCGAAGAGAGTGTTGCGGCCGCCATTACGGGCAATACCGTTACGGCGCCGCTGCCCGGCCGCATCATCGAATTCAAGGTGAAGGTCGGCGATACGGTAAAAGCGGGTCAGGAAATCGTTGTTCTCGAAGCCATGAAGATGGAGAACTCCGTGACGACCGATTACGCCGGCACCGTCAAGCAGATTCTGGCGCATCCCGGCGACAATGTGGCCACCGACGCCGTGCTGGTCGAGATCGTATAGTTCCCTCCGGCCTGTTTATCCGAAGAAAAGCTGCCCGCGTTCTGCGGGCGGCTTTTTTTGATTGCGGATTCGGTAAATATCGCTATATTTGTTCCATCGATTAATTTAACCTCAGATTTATGGCATTTTTCAAAGAATTCAAGGAGTTTGCCCTCAAGGGTAACGTGATGGACATGGCCGTCGGCGTAATCATCGGTGGCGCTTTCGGCAAAATCGTGTCGTCGCTGGTGAATGACATCCTGATGCCGCCGATCGGGGCGCTGATCGGCAATACCGACTTCTCGCAGCTGCGGCTCGATATTTCGAAGTTCCGCGACATGACTTCGAGCGCCGTGCATGCCGTCGGCGACGCCGTGACGGGCGGAGGCGAGACGGTGGCGCAGGCCGCCGCAGAACCCGTCTACTGGAATTACGGCGCTTTCATCCAGCAGTGCATCGACTTTACGATTCTGGCGTTCTGCGTCTTCATGATGGTGAAATTGATGAACCGCCTGATGAAGAAGAAGGAGGAGGCCCCTGCGCCCGCCGCCGAACCGGTGCTGTCCAAAGAGGAGCAGTTGCTCACCGAAATCCGCGATCTGCTCAAAGAGCAGAAGAAATAGGGGATATCATCCCGAAAAGAGGAGTCCGGCCTATTGGTCGGACTCTTTTTTGTGCGAGTACTCCTGCAGTACGTAGGTGGTGAAGATCGGGAAGAACATCATGCCCAGCGAGGGGAGCAGCACGCAGAATATCTTGCCGATGGCCGTCACGGGGAATATCTCGGCTCCGACGGTCGTGACGTTCATCCATGCCCACCACAGCGCGTTGCCGAAGCCGTGGAGCCTGCTGTTCACGAGTATTTCGTAATCGTAGAAGACCAGCGCCGAAATGTAGGTGAAGACGACCACGGTGAAGATGTAGGCGAAGAATAGTTTCCGGACCTTGTTGTCCACGAGCCACTGCACCACGACGTAAAATGCGAGGAACGCCCGCATCAGCGGCATGATGCCGATCAGCATGGCCCAGTAGCGGGGGAGTTCGGCGCCGCTCCAGTCGATGATGTTCAGATAGGGTATCGAAATCAGCAGTACGAGGAAATTGCGGGCGAAGAAGCGGCCTTTGCGCTCCGAGGCTGCCCACCGTACGAAGAAATCGCACAGGAAAAGGATGCAGACCACGAGCTGGATGATCAGGTAGTTGCGTGAAAAGTGCATGTGGTCGCCGGCGATTATTTCCCACGAAATGGCGGCGAGCAGAACCACTCCAGCGATTACTTTGAGGATGCTCAGGCAGTTACGGATCTCCGTGCGTGTAGATTCTGACAGGGACATATTTTCGGTTTACGTGCACTCGGCTCAAAATCAGTGCCAAAGCGTCGGAGTGCGAATTTTCCGTCGATTTTTTGCCCGAAGATTTTGCACGATCGAAAATTTCTATTACCTTTGCACTCGCTTTGATAGCAATGGCGGGTTAGCTCAGCTGGTTAGAGCGCATGATTCATAATCATGAGGTCCCGAGTTCAAGTCTCGGACCCGCTACTTTTTCGAAATGAGGTGCTTAGTAAAATTAAGCACCTTATTTTTTTCTATAGGGTTTATTCGGTAGGTTTTTCGGCATCTGTCTCGGATAAAAACGCTTTTGCGGCGGATCTTATCCTCTCTACGACGTTGGATTGTACTTTGACGGGCATTTCGATAATGGCTTTTGCCGTACGCATCGCTTCGTTTGTCCGCCCGTTTTTTTCATAGAGCCTGAATAATTGATAAAGGGGAACAAATCTGTTCGGAATCATTCGGCTGGCGATAATATAGTGCTCCTCGGCTTTTTCTTGGTTATTCATGTTATCGTAATTGTCCGCAATTATCCGCTGAACGTCATAATCGTTGAAATAGTCCGTGCATTGAAACATGACAGCGTTGCTGCCGGAATAATCTCCGGCATGATTTAAAACGGCTCCGTAATTATAGAGAAACATGGGGTCTCCGTTCCACTGGGCATGCAGAGCCGCATAACGGTCAAGAATTTCGCTCTTGTCCGGAAGACCGTCTTGCCGGGCTAACCGGCCCCAGTGTTTTTCAAATTTCACATCCCGTATCAGGAATATACCAATAACACCCAGCAAAGCCGCCCATATGAATTTTCCCCTGCCGTTTATCCTAAAGGCGGTCGCTGGTTTTATCTTAATCGCGGCCAAGGAATAAGCCAGCAAGACCGTCACGAAAGAATAACGCAGCGGATACGAGAAGCACGCGAAGACAGCTGCGGACAAAATACAAAGATGAGGGATGGTTATTTGCCGGGATGATTTTATCAGAAATACGAATGCGGCGAGTACAGGCAGAAGTCCGACTGCGCCATATTCTATTGCAACCAGCAAATATTCATTGAATGGATGAGTTACATTGCCGGCCAATAGTGCATATGGGCTGTCGGTATTTTTAGCAAAATAATCAGCCTGACAGAGCATATATTCCCGCATAAATCCCGAAGGTCCGAAGCCCGACACCGGTTGGTGGGAGATCATCTCGCAGGTATTTTTCCAGATAAGAATTCGGCCGAGAGCGGAGTCCTTTTTGAGAAGAAACAATCCGGCGACCAATATGACGAATATGATGCCTGATAGCGGAAAAATGAAATTGCGGTGTTTCCTGAGCAGGCCGCAATATCTATGGCCCAAATATACTGCGGCAACAATTACAACGGCAAGGATGCCTGCCCGCGATCCCGAAAGAATTATGGACAGGGTAATAATTGCGGATGCGGCCAATCCGAAAAGGCGCATCCGTTTACTTTTCCGCATGACTGCCAGACAAAAGGGAAAACCTGCTGAGAGGCATGCGGCAAAGCCTGCCGGATTGTCAAAACTCCCTGTAATGTCAAATCCTCGGCTGACATAAAAGATTCCTATGTACTGTAGTAATCCATATACGGCCTGCAGCAGGCATACTATGACAATGAGAAGATCGGTATTGTGCAAATCCCAATCATCTATTAGCTTGAACGACAGATAAGTTGAAGCGAATGAGGCGATCGAAAGTATGAAAATGTCCGGTTGGGGCGATCCGCTGAAAAATATACGGGCAAAGAGATAGAAGATAAATGCGGCTGCCAAGATTGAGATTTTATCTATGGCGATCTTCGGACGCTTGATCAGGACCAGCAGGCCAAAACCGAGCAGTACGCTTCCGCCTGTAAAGGCATACCATTTCGATGCGATTTCGGATTCGACGAATCCACGGCAGTTGAGGAACATGGTCGAAAACAGCATAAGGGCAATGGCCGCGTTTATCACCAATGCCCTTATGTCGAGTGCTGCCAATGATTTATAACTGACCACCTTTTACCAATTTGCGCAGATAATCTTTTGCATCGTTTATACTTCCCCGGAAGATTAATGTACCATCGGGATCGAAGATAATTATCGTCGGGAATAATTTGACTTTTATTTCCGTAACAGCCGGATCATTCCTTTTTATTGAAAAGACCGGAAACGTATAGTCGTACTCTTGCAGTCGTTCCTGTCCGGTCGTAATTGTCTCTGCTTTTTCTTCCCGTCTGAAATGCAAGGCTCCGATTTTTATAGACCGGTTGTCTTTGTATTTGTTATAAAGTTCCTGCAGAATTGGAAACTCCCGGTAGCATACGCCGCAGTTGGTAGTCCAACAGTCGAGAAGCAGATACGAACCTTTGAAATCTGCAAGATTGATTGTCTCTCCCTGAACGTTCTGGATATCGAGCGGGCACTTTATTATTTGAGTTACGCGGCCCTTCCAGCTCTTGAAAGTCAGACAATCGTAAATGAAATCCGCACCGCTCCAGCTCATCCAGACAATCGTCATGGCGGTCAGCAGGCTGATGATTATCCGGGACGACCACCGTCGGCGGGTAAATGTTATATAGGCGGCAGAAATAGCCAGATATCTCATTGCCACCTCCACAAGATACAGGGGGTGAATATCCTCTATTCGTTCACCATACAAAATGGTCGCATACAAAATGCCAATTATTTCGATAATTGAACTTCCGATCGCAATAAGCAGGGCGGTGCTCCGTGGATTATTCAACCTCAGCTTCCAGAGACAAAGGATCGTGAAAATAAAAAATGCACTGGGATCGATCAATATGTCTAATAGGAGGAACCCCTGCAAAAAACTTAATGCTGACGTTCCTCGCCGCAAGTCAATCATACAGTATGATATCAGGACCGATAGTCCGATGAGTAAAACTATTTTTAATCCTTTTTTCATTTTGTTTTTCATGAGGTTCTGACTTGATTTTTTGGCATCTCTCAATGAGATTGAATTCGTCTCACCAAAGCGATTGGCTTTTGGACCGGCAAATTAATTAAATAGATGTAAAATTAGTATGGGCCAATCGGCCCATACCGTTAGATTAGATATAATATTTCAGTTACCCATTACAAAGTCCGTCACAAGACCATTGTCCCCCGATGCCACATTTACCTGTTATTTTACAATTGGCTTTTATATTACAATCTCTGTCATTATGACATTCGCTGTCATACCGGCATTCACAATCTGGGGCATCGGCCTCACTTCTTGTCGAAACCCGTAAGGTTTTTAAACTTTCCTGAAGCAAAACTTTTTCATATTCCTCCGCTGTTAGCCATGTACAAACATAATAATATATCATATCGTTATCCCAATTATACGTCGTTTGCATATGATTAATCCATTCTTTTTCATATTCTTCCGCTTCTTCGAGTCCATCCTGCGAATAAAAATATGGAATGAAATAATCATATATGCTTTTCACCTCTTGTTTTTCATCTTCTGACAACTTGCTGTCCTGCATGATATAAGCCAGCTTCTCTCTCCATAAATTTGCTTTCTTATCTGCTGGCAGCCCTCTGAGAATGGCCCGTTGCTGATCCATGGATAATTCGACTATTTCACTTCTTGTCGCTGTTACATATTTATCGATATTAGTTCTGGCCCATTTTTCAACTTCAGGATTGCAACTATATTTTGCATCAGAAGAACACGATAATAATAAGATTGATATACAGCATACCAATACTTGTTTAATAGAGATAAATGTGAGATTTTCCATAATTAAATTGATTTTAATGTTTATAGTGTTGCCTGTCCTTTCGCCGTTAAAATTTCATTTCGCTTTGTAGCATTCGTAATTAATATTATGCTTCGGTTAAAAGCTCCCAAGTTTTCTTCACTCCCATTATAGGTGATACAAATCTCTCCAACCTGCCCTGTCAAAAGAGGTTTTTGCTCCCATGTTACCTTGATACAACTGCAAGAAGTCAATGCGCTGACAATTACCAAAGGCGCATTTCCCGTATTTGAATACTTTATAACTTTTTTGTTGGGTGCTTTGATAGAAATTTCTCCAAAGTCCACCATTTTGGTGTCAAATTCTATCTTGGCGGTTTTAGTCGTATCGGACTGAAGTAATTCCGCATTAAGATATGTATATAAGGGCGCTGTATTAGATTCAAACCATGTTATTGCATGCTCTCTATATTGATTGCTGATGGAATCCCTGTCCAACTTTCGGGTTAATTTATATCCTAAATAATAATTATAAAAATAGGGTTCCGTTGAGATTGATTTATTGATATTATCCAGTCCCTTTTTTAGACTGTCGATATTGTCCGAGTCTAAAGAAAGATATGCATTATAAATATTTGAAAAATAGGAAGAAAGTATTTCGCCTTTGATTTTGAAATTTGCATTGGTTAATTGGGGTGCATCCTGACTGTTGATTTGATTGAGCTGAGATACTAATTTGCTATCAAATGGGAAATTCGTTATGTATTTTACCTTTTTTTGAGGTGATATCAACATTGCACATGGCAATGTCTCCAACTGATATATGAAATTAACATGTTCATTATTCTGTAGAGATATATCGCAAAAATAAAAATCGTATGTATTCTTATATTTTGATATAAATCTATTGATATCATACTTTTGGATTTTTGTTATTAAACCTTGATCGCCTATGAATACCCATGATTCCTTTTGAGTTTTATCAATATTCTCCATGGCCTCGTCAAAGGCAATATAATTTATATTGCCTGCAGAGCAGCTTATCAGTATTATTGATAATAATGGAATAAAATATTTTTTCATAATTAAAATTAGAAAAACAAAGATTTTGGAGCAAGTGACGCTCGGTATATTAAAATGTTGATAACAAAAGTATGGATATATTAATTGGATTATCACGCATAAATTAATCGAAGTTGATACTAACTTAATGTTTTAAATTTTGACTTAGTATATTAACTATTTAATATGTAGCGATTTGAACCGTTCATTTTTGCGCGGGTGCAACACGGGATGTTCGAGTTGAGGGTGGGGCTGACCGTAATATTTCCATACATTTGCATAACCTAAATTTCGTTTGTTATGAGATTTCTGCTTTTCTTGAATTTTCTCTTCTCCGTTTGTTTTCTTTCCGCTTGCATGTCCCGTCGTAGTGCAGAGGTAATCGAGGCGCTTGAGCTTGCCGGGCGGAACCGCTCGGAATTGGAACGTGTACTTGACCATTATGCAGCGTGTGAGGCGGATAGTCTGAAGTTGCGGGCGGCAGAATTCCTGATTGCCAATATGCCCGGACATCAATGCATATATGGTCCGGAAGTCGATTCGTTCTTTTGTGAGATCGATTCGCTGCTGGATTGTGAAGTCAGTGACTCTTATCCGATTGTGGGGGGATTAAACGAAATTGCGGATCGGCATGCTCCACTGGAATCCGTCATACGTAACGATATCGAAGTTATTACGGCGGATTACCTGATTCATCACATCGACCGGGCGTTCCGCCTGTGGGAAAGTCCATGGGCGGACTACCTGACCTTCGACCGGTTTTGTGCGTGGTTGCTGCCTTATAAGGTTGCGGAATTTCAACCGCTCGACTATTGGTGCGACTCGCTGGGCTGCCGCTTTTCCGAACGGCTTCGAACAGCCCCGCAGAATGATGAGAACAGCTATTCCCCTTATTACAGGACTTTGCAAATCCTGCCCGAAGTGCGGGCGGGTGTCGGACCTAACATACCGCTGAACTATGCCGAATACAAAGGTTACAGGCTTTTTGCCGCTGCGGCTTTTTACAGAATGCCTTTCGGAGACTGTTTCGATTATTCGACGCTCTCCGTCGCCGTATTGCGAAGTCATGGTATCCCCGCGGTATTTGACTATTTACCCCAATGGGGACGGGGATTTCTGCGGCATGCATGGTTCGGTTTTATGAATGACAACGGAGTTTTTATGGCTTCGGAGTGGGGGTTGGATTCCGATCCCGGAACTCCCTTTCATCCGTGGCGCCCGATTCCGAAGATTTATCGGTATAGTTATGCGCCTGTTCCGGCGCGTTCGGATTATCTCCGTAATTCTAAATATCCGCTAGACGGATTTTCTCCTTTCGAAGAGGATGTGACCGACTGGTATATGTCTACTTCCGATCCGAATGTCCCCTTGTTCCGAACCGACCTTTCGGATGATTACCTTTATATAGCCGCATTTAACAACTACCGTTGGAATCCGATTGATGTCGGTCGTCGCAACGGGCGGAAAGGGGTGTTTTCGAAAATGGGCCGCCGAAACGCCTATTTGGTTTTCGGCCATGATGGGAGCGGGCTGGTTCCGGTCTCCCATCCTTTTACGATTGATGCCGGCGGACGCATTTGCTGCCGGAATGCCGATACCACATGCAGAGAGCGTATCCGTGTAACCCGTAAGATGTTGCTGAACGAACATGTCGCACGCATGGAACATCGTATTGTCGGTGCCCGGATCGAAGCCTCCGACTATCCCGACTTCCGGATTGCAGAGGTTTTGTATAGTATCGACAGCGTTGTTTTTCCCGATATGATTCCCGTTCGGGCCTCGAAAAAATATCGCTACTGGCGACTGTATTCTGCCGACGGTTCTCACGGGAGCATTTCCGAATTGCAGTTCTTTATGCCCGGCAGCGATGTTCCGGCGACCGGACGGCCGATCGGAACGCATGGACTTCCGCCGCAGCGGGGGCTGGATAAAGTTTTCGATGGAGATTGGCTTACGTCCTATGATCACCCTGACGCGGACGGCAACTGGTATGGCATGGCTTTCGACAAACCTGTAGTTATAGATCGGGTCCGCTGCGTGCCCCGTACGGACGATAATCTGATTCATGCAGGGGATACTTACGAGTTGAAGTATTGGGACGGAATAAAGTGGGCTTCATTGGGCTGTCAGGTCGCATGCGAAAGATACCTGTTGTTCGACAATGTTCCCGCAAATGCGCTGCTCTGGCTCAGCAATCTCACCCGTGGTTACGACGAACGGATATTTACGTATGAAAATGACCGGCAGGTTTGGTGGTAATACCTGAACCTCGGATGCTAAGTGGTGGACGGCGGGTGCAAATTGAGGTTTTGAGTTCAAGTCTCGGACCCGCTACGGAAAAAAGCGACCGCAACATTTGTCGCGGTCGTTTTTTGTTTTTGCACTGTTTGTTTCCGTCCTCAGCTGTGCCGCCGGGCCAGCTCTTTTTCGAGGTCGGCGACCGAGCAGCCGGTCGCTTCGAGCAGCACCAGCAGGTGGTATACGAGGTCCGACGCTTCGTAAATCATCGCCTCGCGGTTACCCGCCACGGCTTCGATCACGGTTTCGACGGCCTCTTCGCCGACTTTCTGCGCGATTTTGTTCACGCCGCGGTCGAACAGCCTGCTGGTGTACGATCCTTCGGGCATCTCGGCGTGCCGGCCCCGAATCACGCTCTGGAGGTAGCGGATGAAGCCTTCGGTTTCGGGCGCGGCCCCCGCGAAGCAGCTCTTGGCGCCCGTGTGGCAGGTCGGGCCGTGGGGGATGACGCGGATCAGAAGCGTGTCGTCGTCGCAGTCGGCCGTGACCGAAACGATGTCGAGATAGTTGCCGCTGGTCTCGCCCTTGGTCCAGAGACAGCCCCGCGTGCGGCTGTAGAAGGTGACGCGGCCTTCGGCGAGACTTTTTTCGTAGGCTTCGCGGTTCATGTAGCCGAGCTTGAGTTTCATAAAGAAGCGGTCGATCTGCGCTTCCGGCAGCGGGAAGGTGCCGTAGTTTTCCAGCGGGTTCTGGGTCGCCATGACCATGAACGGTTCCTCTAATTGGGTGGTGGTGCCGTCCACCGAAATCTGACGTTCTTCCATTGCTTCCAGCAGGCTCGACTGGGTGCGCGGGGTGGCTCGGTTGATTTCGTCGGCGAGGATGATATTGGAGAACAGGGGACCTTCACGGAACTGGAAGTCGCCTGTTTTTTGATTGTAAAAGTTGATGCCGGTCAGGTCGGACGGCAGCAGGTCCGGGGTGAACTGGATGCGTTTGAATTTTCCGCCGATGGTTTTGGAAAAGGCGCGCAGCAGCATCGTTTTGCCGGTGCCGGGTACATCCTCCAGCAGCACATGACCGGAGCACAAAAAGCAGGTGAATACCAGCTGAATCGCATCCTCCTTGCCTACAATGACCTTCGAGCAGTTGTCCACCACTCTTTGTCTACAACTGGTGAAAAGAGAAACGTCCAAAAAAATGACCACCTTTCGAATGATAAATTTCCTCTGTATTCTATCACTTTTAACCATTTTTTTCAATAGAATAGCAAAGCGTTATGTTGTAATTGTTAAAACTGGCGAAAGGAAAGAAGGCTTTTTAAGAAGAATCACTGAAAACGATGAGGAAAGCAAAAAGACGCTCCGACCAAAATCGGAAGCGTTCTTTTGTTTGCTTTGATAAAGAAAACTTACTTGCGACGGGCAAGTGCAGTGAGGGAGGAAGGCAGGTGGAACAGCGGCGGCTTTTTGGGTGGCTGTTTTTGATAGATGTTGTAGTAGATGGTCTGGATGTAGTTGGCAAGGGTCTGTGCGCCGGAGTTTTTGACCGACTGGATGACCGAGGTTTTCAGCTTTTGCAGCTCCTCCGGCTCCATATCGCGAATCTGGCGCAGGCGCTGTCCCATCTCGGCAGCGTCGCGGAACATATAGCCGTTGACCCCGTCGGTGACCTGGTCGGCATTCAGCTCGTCGTACAGCTGCAACACCGGCAGACCGCCTGCCATCCCTTCCAGCATCGAGATGGAGTTGGTGTCCGAGAGGGAGGCAGTGACATAGACATCGCACACCGCCAGATAGGGCGGCAGCTCCGCATGGGGAATGGCGCCGGTGAACAGCACCATATCGGTGATGCCCAGATCCCGGGCCTGCTGTTCCAGTTCCTCCCGGACCGGGCCATCGCCGATCACCATGAGATGGATGCCATCCTCCGGTCGGATCTCCCTGGCCCAGT
>ERZ779866.1590-NODE-1590-length-22583-cov-8.596902_pt1 | contig 22583 bp, 21 predicted proteins | sample MGYA00511248_ERZ779866 | MGnify/ENA primary metagenome ERZ779866 (study PRJEB29588, sample SAMEA2155758) | human gut metagenome | biome: human gut; feature: human-associated habitat; material: faeces | place: Denmark | collected 2008/2010 ... | reverse complement strand
GTGATCTTCCCGGACAAGGCATACTACAACACGGCGGCGGACGAGTTCGGCAATCTGGAGGCCACCTGGACCGGTGCCTCCCTCACCTTCACCAACGGGAAACTGTATGAAGAGGACGCGGAGGCCAACTGCATCCAGGCGGAGGGCGTCAACTGGGAGGACTACTTCAAGGCTGGGGACGCCGTGACCATCGCGGGATGCACGAAGCACACAGAGAACAACAAAACCCCGGTGATCCGGGAGATCGACGGGGACAAGCTGTACTTCTACGAATACATCTTCACCCTGGATGGCGAGGACGGTGTGACGCCCTACACCGAAACCGGGGAGCTTTCGGTCTCCCGGACAGTGCCGGACCTGCTGTTCGTCTGCGAGAACGAGAACCGCCTGTGGGGCTGCGACAAGACCACCATTTACGCCTCCAAGCTGGGGGACATCTTCAACTGGAATGTGTACGAGGGACTGGCGACGGACAGCTATTCCGTAGACACCGGCAGCGCCGGCAGCTTCACGGCATGTATCTCCTTTCTGGGGTATCCCATCTTCTTCAAGGAGGACCACATCTACAAGGTGTACGGCTCCATCCCAACCAATTTTGAAGTGATGGGCAGCGCTACCCTGGGCGTAGCGGCCGGCAGCGACCGGAGCCTGGCGATTGCCGGAGAGATTCTGTTCTACCACTCCCGGGCGGGGATCATGGCCTACTCCGGGGGCATCCCCCAGCCGGTGGGGGCGGCGTTTGGAGTGGAGCGGTTCGAGGACGCCGTGGGTGGGTCCGATGGCCTGAAATACTACGTGTCCATGGCCGGGAAGGACGGCACCTATCTCCTGTATGTCTACGACACCCAGCGGGGGGCGTGGCACATCGAGGACGCCACCCAGTCCACACACTTTGCCCGCTGCGCCGGAAATCTCTATCTGCTGGACGAGGGCGGGAACATTTGGATCACCGGGAACATCCAGAACCCGCCGGAAGAGGCAACAACGGAGGATGCCTTTGACTGGATGGCGGAGTTTGCGGACTGGTACGAGGACAGCCCAAACAAGAAGGGCGTCTCCAAGCTCCTGCTGCGCCTGGAGGTGGACGAGGGCGCGGAAGTGCAGCTCTTCATCATGTTCGATTCGACGGGCGAATGGATCGCAGTGAACGGGACGCTGGAGGGCGGTGTGAAACGGAGCTACACCCTCCCCATCGTGCCGCGGCGCGGGGACCACTACCGGATCAAACTGGAAGGGCACGGCGGCTGCCGGGTCTATTCCCTCGCGCGGGAGTATTACGACGGGAGCAGCCTGAAATCTCTACCGGGAAGACAGTGAGGAGGAAAGATCATGCCGAATTTCACCTATGACGGATTTCTGACAGCGGCCAGCAACGCCGGCCTGCTGGGGGAGTTCTCTCAGGCGGACCTGGACACGGCCAGAAAATACCCGGAGTTCGGATACTCCATCCTGGGGCTGAAACAGGACATCCACAAGGCGACCACGCCGGAGGCAAAGCTGCTGGCCAACGAGGCGGCCAACCAGCTCCGGTCCAGCTACGGCGGGTACACCGGCGGAAAATACGGTGCGGACTACATCTCGGACGGGAAGATCCCGAACCAGATCGACAGCGTGCTGGACAAGATCAACGGCTTCGGGAGCTTCACCTTTGACCAGGAGCGCCCCAGCTATGAGAACCAGTACGCGGAACAGCAGCAGGCGCTGCTGGACGCCATCATCAACCGGCCGGACTTCTCCTGGAGCAAGGAGGATGACCCCCAGTGGAGCAGCTACAAGAAGTCCTATTTGCGGGAGGGAGACCGGGCCACCGCAAACGCACTGGGCCAGGCGGCAGCGGCCAGCGGAGGACGGCCCTCCACGGCGGCTCTCACGGCGGCCACCCAGGCCGGGGACTACTACGCGACCCAGCTGAACGACATCATCCCTACGCTGTACCAGCAGGCATACGACCGCTACCTGAACGAGTACAACATGAGCCTGCAGGATCTGAATGCGGTCAACACGCAGGAGCAGCTGGACTATGCCAAGTACCTGGACCAGCTGGGACAGTTCAACACGGACCGGAACTTTGCCTTCAACCAGTATCTCTCCGACTTCGATATTCTGCAGAATCAGCTGGCCTCCCTCCAGGGGCAGGACAGCGTAGATTACAACCGCTGGATGGACAAGGTGGGGCTGTATGAGCAGAACCAGGCGGAGGAAACCGACCTGGCCCGGGCGCAGGTGGATGCCATTCTGGCCGCCGGCGGAAGCCCCAGCGCGGATCTGGTGGGCGCCTCCGGATACGGGAGCGAGTATGTCCAGGCCCTGGAGGCAGCCTACCGGCGGCAGGCTGCCCAGCAGGTCAGAAGCGGAAGCTCCGGCGGGCGCAGGAACAGCGTCGGAGGCGGGGCCCAGGATTATAACGGACTATTTGCCGCGGCTATGGAGTCCGGACATCCAAAGAGCTACATTGCAAACAACTACAAGAAATTCGGCTTCACATCCAATTCCGGACTTTACGATGATTATACGGAGTGGGAAATTGCCCAGGAGGAGGCGGAAAGCGGCGGCGTGACTGTCTCCCAATCTAATCTACCGGACTACGAGACGATCCTGAATAATTCCAGCGCCGGCGCATACGGCCCCGCTTACGGGATGGTACTGAGAAATGTACAGAATATGGCACGAAACAGCACAGAAGAGGAGATCACCGGCTATCTCCTGAACCAGTTGGAGGCCGGAAACATCAACGAGGAAGGGATCGACACGATCCTCCAGGCTTTGAATCTTGCGGGGTGATGATATGCCATCTAATCTTGAAAAGCTGCGGGAGCGGGTCTACGGATCCGCAAACCCGACAAAGGAACAGGTACAGGTGGTGCGGAACCGGGCATCCACGCTAAGCTCAGCCGCGCCGTCGTGGGCACAGCCAAAGGGCCGGGTGGCCTCCCCTTCCCTGCCCACTGCCTCCGGCGCCCTGCGGAAAGCCGGACGGCCAACAACTGCCGGAAAGCCGGGAAAGATCACATCCCCGGCACGGGAGGCGGAGCGCCGGGCGGAGGAGCTGCGGACGCTGCGGGACGAGGCCCAGCAGGAATTCCTGAATTTCCGGGGTGCGGAGATCACCGCAGGGGCGGCGGGGATGCCCACAGAGCCGTATACCGGGCAGAGATACCGCACGGCGGAGGAAGCCTACCGCGCCCGGCAGGATTACGACAGGCAGCTTGCGGAACTCCGAAACCGCTATTATCAGGAGGAAAACGAACAGCAGCGGGCGCGGCTGGCGGAAGATGCCTCCATGCAGGCCAGCTTTGCCCGGGCGGACGAGATCAGGGGCGCACTGAACCGCATCCAGACCCTGGAGCAGACCCGGGCGGCGGCACCGGGCCCCGTGACGGAGGATGCCGTCAACCAGGCTGTGCGGGAGATCGCCGGGCAGTACGGATTGTCCCGGGAGGACAGCCGGAATCTGACCACCGTCCGGAAGGCGCTGGAGGCGCAGCTGCTGGAAGAGACGGACCGCATCAGCGCGGCGGGCTATGACTACGAGCGCATGACGGAGTACCAGAAGCGGCAGGAGCGGGCGGCGGAGGCGGAGCGCCAGCGGCAGCAGACGGAAGCGTGGGCGGACGAGCATCCGGTCCTGGCCTCTCTCGCCTCCGTGGGCGCATCGGCCCTGCAGGCTGTCGACATCCCCCGCCTGATCGCCACTGGAGGCGGAAGCGAGGACGACCTGCGGACCTATACCCCGGCAGACCCGAACGCGGCCATCATCAGCAATTTTGTAACCGGGGTACGGGACACGGTGTCCAAGAAGATCGCGGATAACACAGACTGGGAGCTGTTCGGCCAGAACGTGGCGTCCTTCCTCTACAACACCGGCATGTCCATCGGAGACAGCGCCTCCCAAGTGGCGCTGCTGGGACCGTGGGCAACGTACCTGATGGGCGCCAGCGCGGCCAGCCAGCAGGCTGTGAACGTGCTGGAGCGGGGCGGCAGCAATTCCCAGGCGTTCTGGGGCGGTCTGGCCGCCGGCGCGGCGGAGGCGGTGTTCGAGCGGTTCAGCATTGAGAAGCTGCTGGAGGCCAAGACCATCAACAGCGTGAAGGACCTGCTGCGGGCAACTGCCCAGCAGGCGGGCACGGAGGCCAGCGAGGAAATGCTGACGGAGATCGCCAACATCCTGTCGGACACCGCCATCATGGGGGAATCCTCCGACTTCGAGCAGCTGGTGACGCAGTACCAGCTGATGGGCATGGACGAAGACGAGGCCCGGAAGCAGGCGTACCTGGACAGCGTGGCGCAGGTGGTATGGGCCGGTGTGGGCGGCGCCCTGTCCGGCATGGCCATGGGCGGCGCCACCAGCGGCGTGGATCTGGCCGGGCGGAATATCCGGCAGGGTATTCGGGACTACCAAGCGAGACCGGCCGACAGCGCCTATGACGTGATGCGAGAAAAGGGAATGTTCTCCCCAGAGGCTAGAGAGGCCGTGCAGGCGGCGGACCGCAGGCGGGGCGTGACGGAGGCCGTGGATCGGGCGGCCTGGATGACGGACCGCTGGAACCGGAAGGCCCGGCGGGATTATTTGAAAAACCGTGGGAGCGCCCGTGGCGAACAAGAGTTACCAACGGCGTCCCAGCAGGCGCAGAGCCCGCAGATCACGCAGGCGGTGCCTGCGGGCACACAAAACGCCGCCCCAGAGGGGGCGGCGCAGGTGCAGCAGGATCAGGCGCAGCCGGCAGGGCGGCAAACGCAGGCCACGCCGGCGGCGGACCCTGTGATCCAGACCCTGGAGAGCGGGGAGCGAGTGGACCAGGCCACGCTTTCCAACGAGCAGTTCGCAGCCCTGGCAGAACGGGGTGACATGGACGTGGATGCCGGCGGAAGGGTTTATCAGGTTGACCCTGCCCAGCATATTGACCAGCGCAGCAGCGAGGATATGGGAGACCGGAGGATCAACGCCTTCCAGTTCGACCATCCGGAGGTGCACCGGTATTACAGCGAGGCGGCGGCGGAGCTGCTGAATGAGCTCTCTGTCACAGAAAAGGGCGGGCAGACCCTTCGCCTGGGCGATTACCAGACCGGGTATGAATACCGGAGGACCAAGCGGGCAGCGCCGGAGCGGATCACCGTGCTACTGGACGACTACGGCCTCTCTTACGATCAAATCGAGAAAGCCCTGGACGCCATCATTCACAACCACGGCCAGGAGAACATCGCCGCTGCAAAGCGGGTGGAGTTCGTGCTGGACGATATGCTGACAAACGGCTATCAGTCCATGGATGGATATATCCCACCCAACCAGGACTACATCAATGCAAAAGCAAGTATTGCCGGATACGTGGAGCCTGCAGAGGGCGGAAGCGCGTATCTGGACGGGATCGACGAAGCGCCGGTGACGGCGGAAAGGACGGAGCAGAATGGACAGCAGGGAGCAGAGCCGGGAGACGGCGTATCTGATGGAGACCTCGGACGGCTTTCTGGTACGGGTGCCGGAGAGCAGGCTGGAGGCGTGGGAACAGGCGCAGAAAGAGGCAGAGGCCCCGCTGACACCTACCGAGCAGCGCGTGAAAGACAAAATTCTGTCCATGATCTACGGGGAGAACCGGTAAGCAGCCAGGACCTGGGACTGCCGCGGGGAACGGACGCCAAAACGCTTCAGGTCATTCCGGAGAGCGCCTGGGATGACGGCCTGCGGGCTACAGCGGACCGGGTGCGGGAAGAGACGGGGCTGGATACCGTGTTCGTGACCGGCGGCATCCAGATCGGGACATCGGACGGCGCCCGGCTGGTCCGGGGTGTATTCACCGGGGACCGGATCATCGTGCAGGCGGACAACATCCGGGTGACGCCGGACCAGATCGCGGACCATGAGATTTTCCATGACCGGGCGGCACAGACGCCGGGCCTGATCCGGGAGCTGGAGGACCGCGTCCGGGAACAGTATGGGCCGGAAGAGCTGGGCCGTGTGGTGGAGCAATATATCCGGAAGCTGCGGGGCGTGATCTCCGTTACGGAAAACGCCGGCGAGGACGGCACACAGGCGGAGGCATGGGCCATTCTGGAGGAAATTTTCGCGGACGCCTACGCCGGGATCAACGCCTTCTCCGTCCACGCGGAGCGGTTCAACGAGACCGTGGAGCAGACCATGACAGAGCGGGGCGTGGGCCGTGGCAGCCAGAACGCCGCGGCAACAGACCGGACCACAGGGCCTCCGGAGGGAGGCCGCTACAGCTTCGGCGGGGAGAACGCGCAGCGGGCAGACCTGGAGGCATTGGACCGGGCCCAGGACATGGAGCGCCGGGGTGTGGCCATGGAGAACATCTTCCGGGAGACCGGGTGGTACACCGGCGCGGACGGCAAATGGCGGTTCGAGATCGACGATTCCGGCATGGAGTACAGCCGCTGGGGAGACATGAACCGAAGCGACCGGGCAGAGTATGCCCGCTTCCGGGAACTGGAGGGAAAGTTCATCGACGGGACCATCATCACCCAGGAGGAACAGACGGAGCTGCGCCAGCTGCTCGACCAGGGGCACGGCCCGGGCCGGGCGGAGGAACAGCAGACACTGCGGCTCTCTGATTTTGTGCGCCATGACGAGCTCTATCAGAACTATCCCCAGCTGCGGCAGGCGGGCCTGCGCTTTGCGGACCTGCCGGGGGAGACATACGGTTCCTACAACACAGGGACCAACACCATCACCCTGAATAGCTCCCTGCGGGACGCCCCGGAGGACACCCTGGTGCATGAGATCCAGCACGCCATCCAGAACGCGGAGGGGTTTGCTGGAGGGAGCAGCCCGGAATACTGGGAGCGCGCAAGGATCGACGCGGAGACGGCGGCAAGCGCGGCCCGGGAAAACCTGCGGCTGTGGCTCCAGGATATTGGGTACCAGGATTATGTACGGCAGTCCATGGACCGTGTGGTGGCCGGTGAGATTACTCTGGATCAGCACTGGGAGAACCTGCAGCGGTTCAAGGAGAACTCCGACCGGGCGCGGGAGATCGCCGTCAGCGAGGAAGAGGTCGCCCGGTATGAGGAACGCCTGCGGGAGATTGACCAGCTGGGCATGACCGCAAGGGAACTCTACCAGAGCACCGCGGGCGAGATCGAGGCCCGGGACGTGACGGCCCGGCGCCAGCTGACGCCGGAGCAGCGGCGGCGGACCATGCCCAACACCGGGGACGAGAACACGGTGTTCTCGGACTCGGATGCCTTTTTCTCCGCGGAGACAGACACCGACGCGCTGAAAGAGCGGCAGATGCAGATCATTCAGGAGACAAACCCGGCGGATGACGACTACCACACATGGATCCGGAGCGCGGAGGAGATCAAGACGTTCCGGGAGGCCATAGAGGACCCGGAGTGGGCAGAGTACGACGAATACAACCCGGACTTCACGCGCGCCATGGCGGAGGAGGCCCTGGAGAGCGGAGAGATCGAGGTATTCAGTTCCTACCCCATTGAGGCGGGCGGATTCGTCTCGCCGTCCAGGATGGAGGCGGAGAGCTATTCCGGGAACGGACGGGTTTACAGCAAGACAGTCCCGCTGACGGACGTGGCGTGGATCGACCCTACCCAGGGGCAGTATGCGCCGGTTGACAGGACCATGTACTCCATGAGCGAGCCAACTGACGCCCAGCAGCACCCGCAAGGGGCACGCCGCATCCGTAAGACGGCGGAGCCGTCAACGGCTGCGCAGGACGAGGCGGAGCGGCTGCTCTTCCAGGGCGTGGACGCGGACACCATCCGGGAGATGACCGGCCTGGAGCGGACGGAGGACGGTGACTGGCGGTTCGCTGTTGACACCGCCCAGGCGGCGGCGTATGATGGCGGCAGGACGGCTGACCTGACCGTGGATGAGGAAGGGGCCCTTCTGAACTACAAGAGCAGCGGAAGCTATCCTTTGAACGCCGCGCTGCGGGACGGATACACGCTGGACCAGGAGCAGTACCGAATGGTGGAGGCCCTGGACTCCGCACTGGAGAAGCTGCCGGTCTATCCGGGCAGAGTCTACCGGCGTCTGAACTTTGACCTGGAGGGGCAGGAGGCTATGGACGCCTTTGTAAAGGCGCACCAGGTTGGAGAAATTATCGGTTATCCTGCCTACACCTCCACCTCAAAAGCTACGGACGGTTATCCGGTTGAAGGAGATTTGACCGTCACACAGATCATAGAAGGTGCGAACGGACGCGACCTGGACGGAATCGGAAATAACTTTGAGAGCGAAGTTGTTTTCCCACGAGAAAGCTACTTCACCATTGACCGCGTGGAAACAGACGCACAGGGAAATCCTGTTATTTACATGAGGGAGGTCACAGAAGATGGCACTGGACAACTTCATTCCGAAGAACGCAATCGAACTGTGCAACAAATGCCGGAAACGGAAGAACTTCACGGCGACCTGCAAGGAGTATCCGAACGGGATTCCCAAGAAGCTCCTGTTCGGGAACGACTGCCCGGACTTCGAGGCGAAGGAGCAGACAGAGCAGGCGTAAATCCAGACACCCGATACAGCGTGGACGAGGACACCGCGGCGGAGCCGTCGGACAATCCTCTCCCCTCTCCGGATCAGAGCGGGCGGAGCGATCTGCACCGGCCGCGGGGCATGAGCGACGAGCAGTACAACCGGCTGAACGAGCGGTGGAAAAACCGGCCCGTCAACTGGCGGGAGACGCTGGCGCCGGAGGGCTTCGACAGCATCGACGATTACACGGCGGCCCTGGAGGCCGCGGCGGAGGAACGGATGCGGAACCGGAGCCGGGAGGAATTCGAGGGCTCTGACGCTCTGAAGGACCTGGGCATCCGGATTGCCAACAGCGTGGGCCTGTATGGGAACACCCAACAGCTGATCGAGAATGACCGGGCGGCCAAGTCCATCCGAAAGGAGATCAAGCGGGCGGAGCGACGGCTGCAGGCCACGGATGCGGAGAAGAACTTCGCCTCCGGCGTGGCGGCGGGCATCTACGGCGAGGCGGACATCCCGCCCAGCATGGACGCGGACACGGTGATGGAGCTGGCGGACTACTACTGGGCGGAGAAGGCCGTGCAGAACGACCTGATCCGGGAGCAGCGCACCAAGATCAACCGGAACCTGGACGAGCGGGTGCGGCGGCTGATGGACGGCGTGGATGACGCCAAGACGAAGGTCCCGGCGGCCGTCATCATGCGGAACCGGACCCCGGAGCGGAACATGCGGCGGATCTTCGGCAACGCCAAGGGCGACGAGATCAACGACTACCTCTTCCGGCCTGTCCAGGACAACGAGGCGGAGCGCATCCGCTTCGTGAACCGAATGCACAACGAGGTCCGGACCTTCCTGGACCAAGATGGAAAAAACCGGGGACTGAACCAGGAGGAACGGGCCCTGGTGCAGCTGGTGATCGAGGGCCGGGCGGCGGAGGACGCCGTGAACGCCATGGAGCGGAGCCGGGATATTCAAAACGCGGCGGAGAACATCAAGAACGCCCGGAAGCTGGCAGGAAAAGACGACCTTGTGAAGAGACGGCAGGCGGAGATCGACGCCTCCGTGGATGAAGCGAGGGAATTCAACCTGGGGACGGACGAGCGGCGGCTGGCGATTCAGTACAGCCGGTGGCTGGAAACCCAGGAACGGCTGCAAGGCGCGGACACCACCATCATCGGGAACGCGGTGGAGAAGTACCGGGAGCTGTTCAACCAGCTCTACGACGCGGCCAACGATTTTTTGGTGGCCCACGGCTACGAGCCCATCGGCTTCATCCGGGGGTACGCGCCCCATCTCCAGAGCCAGGAGACCCAAGAGCGGTTCAACAGCGCATTGGAGCGCATGGGGATTAACCGGGAGATTGGGAAGCTCCCCACCTCCATTGCGGGGAGAACGAAAAATTTCAAGCCGAATATGCCGTGGAACGGCTTTTTCAAGAACCGAAACAGCCAGGGAGAATTTCTGGATCCGGACATTGCGGAAGGATTCGAGAAGTATGTGGACTCCATGTCGGACGTGCTCTATCACACGGACGACATTATGCGGACCCGGGCCTTTGTGCGGTATTTCAGAAGAACCTATGCCCCGGAGGAAATCCGGAACCAGCTGGAGCAGGCGGACGCGCTGCGATACGCGCAGGCGGACCAGCAGGCGTCCTTCCTGCGGGACAAGGGGAAGCTGTCCTACACATCCGCGCCGACCTATGAGGACGTACACCAGGCCATGGAGCAGTATGTGGAGGATCAGTACCAGGCCATCGAAAACCTGACACTGTATGGAGACCTGGCGGTGTTTCTGGACGACTACGCAAACAACCTGGCAAACAAGCAGCTGTTCGAGGACCGAGCCATGGAGAAGAGCTTCGGGCGGACCTCTCTCAACGCCATCAGCAAAGCACACCGGGCTTTTGCCAGGGCGCAGGTGTCCGCCAACCTGTCTTCCGCCCTGAACCAGGGCGGCCAGCTGCCCATCATCCTTGCGGAAAACGGGGCGCGGAACGTGGCCCAGGCGCTGATCGAGCTGCGGAGCAAGGACCTGAAAAGCTGGGCGGCGGGCAGCGACTTCCTGACGGAGAAAAAGGGGATCAACTACATCGTGACGAGCTGGAAGGACCGGGCGATCACCGGAGCCTTCAAGCCGCTGGAAATCGTGGACGGCATCGTATCCACCCTGGCGGTGCGGAGCCGGTATTTGAAGGAGGTCCGGGCCGGGAAGAGCGCGGCGGAGGCCATGCGCCTTGCGGACCGGTTCGGCCGGGAGGTCATGGCAAGCCGGGCCAAGGGCAGCGTGCCTCTGGCGTTCCGGTCCAAGGACTTTCTCAACCAGATGGTGCACATGTTCCAGCTGGAGGCCCTGAACAACTGGGAGCACGTCATTCAGGACCTGGGGAACCGGGACTTCCGGGAAATGGCCCGGGCAAAGGGGAAACGGGCAGCGGCCGGGTCTCTGGCGGCTGTCCTGGTAAAGATCATACTGGGGGCTTTCCTGCTGAACCGGATCGACGAGGAGCTGTACGGCGGGACGCCGGCACCGTTCGACGTTCTGGGCCTTGCGGGAAACCTTTTTGCCGGCGGCCTGGGGCTGACGCAGATGGACCTGCTGGGGACCCTGGTGGACAACGTCTGGGAGCGGCTGACCGGAGAGCGGTTGTTCGACACGGACCCGGAGCTGAACGAATTCGACGCCGCTGCCGGATGGGATGACTTTGTTTGGAATGGGCTCAATGAGATTCCGTTCGCAAGCAACGTGGCGGCATTGGCGGGTATGGGCGACCGGACGCTGCCCGTGCCGGATTTGAGCAACCTGGCAGACCTGCCGGGGACCATTGCGGAGGACGGCCTGTTCTCCTGGGAGGTGGCGCGGCAGCTGGCGGGCCTGGCTGGAGATGTTCTGCCGGGCGGCCGGCAGGCGGAAAAAACCGTCCAGGGATTGGAAGCACTGGTTCGGGGCGGATATTACCGGGGCAGCGGAGAAAATCGGCGGCTGCAATTCCCGGTAGAGCAGGATTTCTGGAGCATTGTGCGGGGAACCCTGTTCGGGCGGTCTGCCCTGGACGAAAGCCGAGACTTCTACGCCTCCGGGCAGACGGGCCTCTCTGCGAACCAGACGAAGGCATACGAGCAGATCGTGGACATGGGCGCGGATCCGGAGCCCGTCTATCAGGCGATCCAGGGGTGGCGGGCCGCAGAGAACGACGAGGACCTGAATTCTTACGGGAGAGGCGTTGCCAAGCGGGACGCCATCACGGAGGCAGACCTGACAGACGAGCAGAAGCTGGCCCTGTACCGTGGACTGAGCGACGCGGACAGCAGCACGCCGGACCACTTCCGGGTGATGATGGACACCGGACTCTCCTGGGAAGAGGTCATGGAGGCATACGACCAGTACCAATTTCTGAACAGCGACGAAGACGTGCCGGAGGCCGACAGACTGTCGGCCTCGGAGAAAGCCACGGAGTTTGCCAGCTGGGTGGACCGGCAGAACTACACGGAGGACCAGGCGGAGACCGTCAAGGAGGCACTGCGCTATTGGCAGATGATCCCCGCGGAGGTCAGCGAGAAGATCCTTCTGGCTCAGGAATACGGGGTATCCGACAGCAGCCGGAAAGCCGCGGCGGACGAGATCGACCGGCTGAAGGGCGACGGGAACAGCGTCACACAAGAACTGGCCGAAGAGGCGATCCGGAATGTGCCGGGCCTGGACAACCGGGAGCAGGCTATCCTGTGGCAGCTCCAGAACAAGTCCTGGAAATGGAACAAGAACCCCTTCGACAAACGGGTGGGCCGGGAGGTCTACGACCGGATGCGGATGCACGAAGAGGACGAGGATTGATGAAGAGAGCCCCGGGGATCATTCCCCGGGGCTCTCTTAAACCTTACTAGCGGAAATATTCATTGTACAGAGAATCAGATTTTTCCATGTCCCCGCTTTTCATTGCCCAGTAAAGCTCTCTAACGATCTCTTGACACGCTTTTATATCCCGCTCGTGCCAAGATAGGTATAGATGTTCGAATTTATCTTCGATACAGAGGAGCGGAATGGAGACAGGAAAGGAAACGGTTACGAGAAAGATCCAAAGCGCAGAGAATATCTTGTAACGAATATAGTGCTCTCCCCTGTCGGCGTAAACTCTGCACAGATACATCAGGACTCTGCTCACCATGAAAAGGAACGCAGCGGCCCCGCAGTAAATAAGAAAATTTACAATCGCATACCGATCTGGAAACAGGTCAAGCAGGAGCGTTACCACTATGGCGAGCGCAAAAAGTACGCCTAAAATTATCAATATGATTTTCAAGGCCTTCACAAGAATACCCTCCTATGGATCGCAACAGGAGCAGATTTTCGAGTTACCCACCCCAACAATCGGAGCAGGGCTCGTATCCCATTTCTTTGGCAAGTTCAATGTTATAGATAAAATACCTGTGTCCTGTGAGATGATGGCAGCCGTAGCAGTGATATTTTTCACCGCTGACGGTTACAAACACAGCATTGCTCCTGTAGAATTCCAATTCCGCAGAGTCTCTAAGGTTGGCCAACCGCCTTTGAATAGAAGCGTCAGATGATCTCCCATCTTCAATCCCGGCCGCATAACCATCGTCATAAGCTGCCGACCTGATAGCAGGTATTCTGCTTTCATAAGACTTCTGTGCCTCTTCTGCCATGGTGCGATACTCACTCTTTGCGGACCACCACGACCAGGCGGAAAATCCGATGGACAGAAGGCAGATCAAACAGGAAATGAGAACCAGAATAGTACCGGTCGGGCGGGAAAGCGCAACGCGGTTCTTTGGCTGGCGGTACACCTCAACGATCTCTTGCGAGGTGGGTACCTGCGTAATCCGCGTAGATGGGACGAACTGCATTGGAGTGCATTTGTTTTTCTTTTTGGCATACCAGTTACAAGTTGTCTTGGCAAAAAATATCGCGGCTCCGTAAACTGCAACGGTAATGAAAAAAGAGAACAACACCACGCCCTGTAAGGAGGCGGAAGTATCTACGAGCGAAAGCAACAGCGAGTTCAAAATCGAAGCAATCGCCAAATATACAAACCAGATCAAGAATTTCATATTATCTCAACCTTTCCCGTTCATCCCTCCGCCAGTATCTTTCCATGCGCTTTAACAAAAGGTTCTGGAGTGGGTAAAAGACGATAAGCGCAGGAATAGATAAGATAAAGCAAGCGACCGAAAGGACCACTAAGACTTTTTGAAAGAATCCAGAGTGCCCCATGTTGTCCAAGTAAATGCACAGCTCGTTCAGATAGCCACCGACTGCATAGAAAATGCTGCTTAGGCCAAATCCGCCAAGGACATACACTGCTTCCAAAAAAACACCACCTTCCCGTTTTACTTTTTTCTGCTGTTTTATGGGATATTACCATGACTATATCGCCAAATAATGGTAAAGTCAACTGAGATACAGAAGATTCCCATAAAAGTGAGGGAACGGCGTGAAGGCAAACGACTATGAAGGGCGGCGGAATATCTCAGGCGAGCGGGTACGCATGAAGCGGCTGTCCATGCGCCTCTCTCAAGCGGCGCTGGCGGCGAAGGTTCAGACCGAAGGCGTGGTCCTGGAGCAGGACGCCATCAGCCGGATCGAACTCGGGGACCGGATGGTGCAGGATTATGAGCTTTGGGCGCTGTCCAGTGTGCTGGGCGTCTCCGCTGACTGGCTTTTGTGCGGCGATATGATCTGAACGAAAAAATTTCTCCCATAGGCTATAAGCCTATGGGAGCGTTTTTTTATGACTTGGAAGGGATTGACAAATTCCGGCTTTTTATGGATTATTAAATTGAACTGACAAGGAGGCGGACGTGCTATGGAGCGGCAGTATAGTCACTTGACCTGGAAAAACCGGCTGAAAATCAGGCGGATGCTGGATGAACGGCGCAAGCCGAAGGAGATCGCCGATGCTCTCCACGTGCACACCTCCACCATCTACCGGGAGATCAAGCGGGGGCAGACGTGGCAAATGACCAGTGAGTGGGAGTATGTGCAAAAATACTGCCCGGAGACCGCGGAGCGGAAATACCGGGAGAACCTGCAGGCCAAGGGGCCGGACTTAAAAATCGGAAATGACCATGCCCTGGCCTCCTATCTGGAAGAGAAGATCGGGAAGGAGCACTATTCCCCGGCGGCGGCACTAGCCAAGATCAAGGAAGAAGGCCGGATCTTCTCTGTGGAGATCAGCGAATGGACGCTTTACAGCTACATTGACAAGGGCGTGTTCGCCACCATCACCAACAAAAGCCTGCCCACGGGGAAGAAAAAGAAGCATCCATACAGGAAGGTGCAGGAGGCTCGGCTGCCGAAAGGGGACGGGATCGAGGATCGCTCCGAAGAGATCAACAGCCGGAAGACGTTCGGGCATTGGGAGATGGACACTGTGGTCTCCGCCAGGCGGTCCAAGAAGCGGCTGCTTGTTCTGACAGAGCGACTGACCCGCTGGGAGATCATCGAGCTGATGAAGGACGGAACCAGCGCCAGCGTGGTGGCCGCGCTGAACCGGATGGAGCGGAAGCTGGGCTCCGCCGCGTTTCGGGAGATGTTCCGGTCTATCACCATCGACAACGGTGTGGAGTTCGCGGACTGTGCCGGCATGGAATCCTCCTGCCGGAGAAGCGGCGCCCGCACCCATGTCTACTACTGCCACCCGTACTCTGCCTACGAGCGCGGCAGCAACGAGAACGCCAACCGGATTATCCGGCGCTTCCTGCCGAAAGGAACGGACTTCTCGAACCTGACCCGGCAGAAGGTGAAAGAGATCGAGGCCTGGATGAACAACTACCCGCGGGAGAAGCTGGGGTGGAAGAGCGCAAACAGGGCCTTTGCGGAACACGCAAGGGCCCTGTCGATAGATATTCAGAAACTGTGAATAAAAATTTTTCTGATTTTTTCGCACCTAGCTATTGACTTTTCAATGGCAAGATAGTAGATTAAGTGCAGAAGAAGTCAGACGACTTTCTTCTGCATATTTTTTATGTCGGAGGCGGAACGAGGTGAACGAAATGGAGGCTACGGTACAGAGGAAAACCCTGACCATGGAGGACCGAAAGGTCCTTGCGGAAATGTGGGCGGCCGGAGAGCGGGCTGCCGTGATCGCCGTAAAACTGGGCGTCTGCCCGGATACTGTGTACAAGGAATTGAAGCGCGGATACACCGGGACGCTGAACGAGTTAAGCCGGCCGGCCTATGACCCGGCACGGGGGCAGGCAGAGTATCAGCGGCGGCTTAGAAACCGCGGCCGCTGGCGGCGGGACAAGGAGGAGCACCATGGAGCAGAAGCAGAGACCTGATGAAACCGGGAAGACGGAGCGAAAGCCCATCTCCGTGGAGGAAGCGAACAGCCGGGCATATCAAATCGGGCTGCAATCTGATTGCATCATCAAACTGGAAAAACGGGCCGGGGAAAACCGGTATCAGCGGCATTTTAAGGCATCCAGCGCGTCGGCACTGTTGAACGGGATGGCCGTCCTGATACGGGATTACGCAGAAACACTGAACCTGTCGGTTGTGGAGGTCTTGTCAGTCCTTGCTGTTGTGCTGACCATGCCGACAATCCAGGAAAAAAACAGAGAATCGGAGGACCAGTGATATGGAGCAGCAGTTTTTCACGATCCGGATCGAGCGGCAGGAGACCCGCATGGAGCGCCTGGAGCGGCGGAAGAGAGAGACCCGGAAAAGTATCTTCGCCGCCGTGCTTGCCGTCCTCGCGGCGGCAGCCCTGTTCGCCGCGCTGGCGGCCACAGAGCCGGTGATTGTCGTGACGAAAGAGGCGGAGCAGGGTCTCCAGCCGGTGGTGCTGATCGTGCCGGAGGCAGAGGTATGAGTGATAAGGAAGCTCGTCTGTTTGAGGTGCAGCACCCGGAGCGCCCCGCCGTACAGGTACAGGCGGTGGACCGGCTGCGGGCCGTCGCGGCGGCGGCGCGTGAATGGGGAGACCGGTGGACGGAGATCGCCAGAGACTGTGAGGTCACCGACCTGGGCCCGGCGCCGGAGCAGAAGCGGAAAAGCAGGAGGACGACATGATTCATGAAAAGGGACTTTGCAAGGTGCTTTCGGCCGCCTACAAGGGCGGCGGATATTCCGTGATCCCAGTCCGGCGGCAGGTGGAGACCGTCGCCAGGTCCTGGCGGCGGAACGAGATCATCCTGAACGGCGCCACCTGGGCGGTGCGCTGCCTGACAGAGGACCTGCCGAAAGAGGCGGCTGTCCAAATCGTCAAGGACGTGGGGTATATGCCCATGGACCCGGTGAGCGTCCAGAAGAACCAGCCAAACCAGACCATGCTGGAAGATGTGGCCGACATACGAGGGAGCCAGCTGGCAGAGCTGCGGGACGGATCGTCCATCATGGTCAAGATTCCTGTGATCTTCCGGGACCGCTGGCAACTGTACCAGACGACGACCGGCGCTGTCTATGCCTTCGACACGGAGCTGCTGAAACTGATCGACTTCAAGGAAGCATCGCCGGAGTGCCGCATCACGCCACACGGGAACATGGCTATGTTTGCCTGGGGAGACGAGATGGTATTCCTGGCGCCGGGGCGGTTCTCCCGGGACAACGAGGAAAAGATCATCTACATAGCGGGCATGGACTGGGAGAACCAGGTGGAGGCCGACGACCCTGTGGTGAACCTGAACCTGTTCAACACGGATCGGGACGAACCTGTCCTGACGCCGGAGGAATAAGCATGGGGACCAGATTTGAGAGGATAACGGCCTCTCCGGACGACCTAGCCGCTGTACTGGCCCAGATCCCGACCACGGACGCGCCGTGGGATACAGCGTTTGAGCGGGCCTTCTGCGCGGGCTGCGCCCTGGAAAACTGTGACGACTGCCCGCACAAAAATGTGGACCGGATCAAGTGGTGGCTGGGAAAGCAGATGGCGCAGGACTTCCTGACCAGGAAGAGCGAGCGGTACGGGTGGTTCTCCACGGCAAAGAAGCAGGAGCTGGTGGACAAGCTGGGGCCCATTGAGCACAAGGCGGAAGAACTGTTTGAGGTGCTGTGCGACAGCTACTGCAGATATACCAGCGCCGCCAGCGGGAAAACCCAGGATGAACTGCTGGATATTTGCGAGGGCTGCCCGCTGTCCAGGCTGGGAGATTTGATAGGGGTGTAAACTGTGGGGAAAATCAGGTGCCCGGAGTGTATCTACCGGGCGGCAAAGTCTTCAGAGTACGCCTGCGACTATGCGGGGATCACCGGGCATACGAGACGGGCCGTCCCGCCGGAGCGGTGCAAGCATTTTGAACCGGGGAAGCCGCTGGCGGGGGCGAGAGGCGAGAAGCCAAAAGGACGGCCCATCTGCATCAATCCGGTCCGCCGGCGGACCCGGTACGACTGGGAGAAAGCCAAGAGGCTCTACGACCAGAAGTGGAGTGATCCGAAGATCGCGGACGCCATGGGGTGCAGGGTCCAAAGCGTCCGGGAATGGCGGAAGCGGGAGAAACTGCCGCCCTGGCCCTGCTCGGAGCAGGTCATGGCGAGAAAAGGGGCGGCAGGATGAAGAGCCAAAATGCTCAGACGACCCTTCTGAACGAAATCATCGTAGACAGTTTCGCCGGAGGCGGCGGCGCTTCTACGGGCATAGAACTGGCCACTGGACGGGTTGTAGATATAGCCATCAACCATAGCCAAGACGCCATCCTCATGCACAAGACCAACCACCCATACACCGAACACTACCAGGCGAGCGTATGGGATGTGGACCCCATCGAGGTGTGCCGGGGACGGCCGGTTGGCCTGTTGTGGGCCTCCCCTGACTGTAAGCATTTTTCCAAGGCCAAGGGCGGAAAGCCGGTGGACAAGAACATACGGGGCCTGGCCTGGATTGTCCTTAGATGGGCCGGAACCGTGCGGCCCAGGGTGATCATCCTGGAGAACGTGGAGGAGTTCCAGACCTGGGGGCCTGTACGGAAAGGCCGCCCGGTGAAATCAAAGGCCGGACAGACCTTCCGCAAATGGCTTTCGCAACTGGAGGCCCTGGGGTATGCCGTGGAATGGCGGGAACTGGTGGCGGCGGACTACGGGGCGCCAACGACCAGGAAGCGCTTTTTCCTGGTGGCAAGGTGTGACGGCGCGCCCATTGTGTGGCCGGAGCCGACACACGCACCGGCGGGCAGCCGGGAGGTGCTGGAGGGGCGGAAAAAGCCATGGAGGAGCGCGGCGGAGGTCATAGACTGGAGCCTGCCCTGTCCTTCCATCTTCGACACGCGGGAGGCCATCCGGGAGAAATACGGGCTTTCCGCACAGCGGCCACTCCGCCCCAACACAATGCGGCGAGTGATCCGAGGGGTGGACAAGTTCGCAATCAAGGCCCCGGAGCCGTTCCTGGTGGTGGTAAACCACGCCGGGGACTTCCGGGGGCAGAACACGGCGGACCCGCTCCAGACCGTCACGGCCAAACATGGGTATGGTGTGGCCTCTCCCCTCCTTGCCCCGCTGACCATGCACAACAACGAGAACACCACGGGGACCAAGATCACCGAGCCGGTGAACACGATCACAAGCAGCGGAGCGGGCGGCCATCAAATGGTGATCACGCCGGCCATGATCCAGTACCACACCGAGCAGACGGAGCGGGTGCGGGGGCAGGGGCTGGCGGATCCGCTTATGACCATTGACGCCTCCAACCGCTACGGCCTGGCGGCGGCCAGCCTGGTCAAATACTACGGGAGCGACCAGCACGGACAGGGCGCCGGGGACCCTCTCCACACCATCACCGCAAAGGACCGGGAGGGCGTCCTGGCGGCGAACCTGGCCAAGTTCTACGGAGGGACCTATACCGGGAGCGGGTCCAAAATGTCCGACCCGCTCCAGACCGTCACGGCCGTGGATCACAATGCCCTGACGGCCACGCACCTGGTCAAAATGAAGGGCACAAACCTGGGCGGTCCCATGTCGGAGCCAGTGCAGACCATCACCGCCGGCGGCGGCCACTTCGGCGTCGTCACCACCGTGGTGGTCAAGGCGGAGCCGGGCGCGGACCTGAAACACTGGCCGGAGATCCGGGACCTGCTGAATACATACTGCGGGTACAACCTGGGGGCGGGGGACGTGATCCTGTTCCAAATCGGAGAAATGGCCTATTTTATGGCGGACATAGGATTGCGTATGCTGACGCCCAGGGAACTGTATATGGCCAACGGGTTCCCGGAGGACTACAGGATCGAGCGGGACTATACCGGAAAAGAGTACCCAAAGACCAAACAGGTGGCCAGGTGCGGGAACGCGGTTCCGCCTCCCTTCGCCACGGCCCTGGTGCGGGCAAACCTGCCGGAGTGGTGCGGCGTCGAGATCAGCACCATGGAGGAACTGGAAAAGGCGGTGGCAGTATGAAAGGAATTCGAAGTATGGACATAAAGGACCTTCCTCCCTGGGCGCAGGCCCAGGCGGTGAACCAGATCATGGCCAGGCAGAGGCGGCAGAACGGAAGGAGCCGGGCCCCCTCCCCTGCCCCTCTGGACGATGATGAAGAACCCCGGCGGACCTCCACCAAGTACCACAACCGAAAGGCCGCCCGGATCACGCCGGAGGGAAACACCCTGGAATTTGACAGCCAGAAGGAGGCCCGGCGGTATGACGAACTGGCGCTGCTTCTGGCGGCCGGGAAGATTCGGGACTTGAAACTCCAGCCGGAGTACACGCTGCAGGAGGCATACACCACTCTGGAGGGCGTCCGGGTGCGGGCCATCCGGTATCGCGCGGACTTCTCCTATGAGAGAGCGACGGCACCGGACTGCCAGGGCATGGTCCACTGGCTGCCGGTGGTGGAGGACGTGAAGAGCGAGGCCACCAAAACAAGGGTGTACGCCATCAAGCGGAAGCTGATGCACGAGCGGCTGGGCATCGACGTGCGGGAGGTATAGACGTGAAATGGACGGATTGAACTTCTGCGGGTCCCTCCACATTGTCTGCGGCCACGCAAGCGAGCGTGGATTCTGTACATTGAACAGGTGCCCGGTGGTCCTGGACGAGTTCCAGGCCATACGGGATCGTCCTGGGCCCACAGGGCCGAAGGGCCGGCCGGGGACGTGCCCGAAGTGTAATTCGACAGAGATTTACTGGGACAGCAAATGCGACGTTTTCCTGTGCCGAAAATGTGGATGCAGTAATTTGGGAGGCAATATGAAGAAGGCAACGTGCAGAGGCTGCGGGGCGCCCATTGTGTGGATCAGGACGACGGGCGGGAAGAGTATGCCCTGCGATGCGAACCCGGTTCTGTACAAGGAACGGAAAGGCGCCGCGGGGAAGATCGTCACGCCGAACGGCGAGGTTTTGAGCTGCGACCTGGACGTGGAGCCGGACGAGGCCACGGGGATCGGGCATATCTCCCACTTTGGGACGTGCCCGCAGGCGGAGAGATTCAGAAAAAAGAAAAATGGACAAGAAAATACTTGATGTGACCTGCGGCGCAAGGTCTATCTGGTTTGACAAGCACCGCCCGGCGGCGGTGTACTGCGACAAGCGCCATGAGCAGTATCACCATCTCTGGAAAAACGCCGGTAACTGTACGTTGGACATAAACCCGGATGTGGTATGTGATTTCACAGACCTGCCGTTTCAGGATAACCATTTTCCCTTGGTAGTGTTCGACCCACCACACTTGACCAGAGCAAAGGAGACGGCGTGGCTTGTCAAAAAATACGGGAAACTGGATGCGAACTGGCCGAGGATGATACACGATGGGTTTCGGGAGTGTATGCGTGTGCTCAAGCCGGACGGGGTGCTGATTTTCAAGTGGTCAGAGTATGACATTCCGGCGGCGGATGTTTGGAAAGCAATCGGGCAGAAGCCCCTATTTGGGCACCACAGCGGAAAACAGAGCCGTACATTTTGGGCCTGCTTTATGAAATTTGATGAAAGGACACCACCGCCCGCCGGTGGGAGAGGAGAACGCACAATGAACATTCCACAGGAATTTGAGGATGTTTTTCGCGGCGTGGAGCTGACGGAGGACGAAATCCGAACATTAACCTGGATCGCCGGATGGGAGAGCCGGACCGTGGAGAATCTATGTTCCGCCATCAGGAAGGTGCGCCTATGAAGACGCTGTGCGAACGGTGCATGACAGTATGCCGGTTTCAGGGGCAGAAGAATTTCAGCATTGAGACGTGCCGGTATTTTCACCAGAGGGTTCAGACTGTCGGAGACAAGTTCCGGGACATGAGCGATGAAGAGCTGGCGGCGGTAATCGTGAAGGCGCACAGCGGCGGAGACCCCTCGCTCCTGTGGTGCGACAGGAAGGGCGGCTGCACCGGAGAGGACGAAGAGGACCTGGTCTGCACAGACGAGCGCCTGCTGGCCTGTGTGGTCCGGTGGCTGGGATCGCCGGCGAAGGAGGACACATGATCTACAGGACTTTCTATGACTGCCGCTTTCTGCCGATAGATATGCCGGAAGATCGGCGCATCCAGATTGCAAGAGACGCGGCGGTGAGAAGCATTGCTGAATATATCGGGGACAAGATCACGATGGAGTATGATCCGCGGACCAATACTGTGCGCGGAACGCTGGAAATTTAGGGTTTGGAGCTGATGACGTGGAACGACTGACTTCGAGAAAAAATGGGAACGCCTATGCCGTTGGTTGCCCATGTTTTGAAATTCCCCCAAAAGCCAATAGGATCATTCAGTGCGCAATAGACCGCCTTGCCACCATCGAGGACATTTTGGGGCCGGACTATGATCTGGACCGGCTCCGGGTGCTGATGGAGGCGGATCGGGACGGCCTGGTCCGCATTGCAAAGCGGCCGATCCTGGAGAGGGAGTGCTGCGGGAACTGCGCACACTTCCAACGGATCGCGGGGACGGCGCGGGGAGACTGCGCTGTCCGGGAATATATCAGGAACCACTGGGGGCAGGAGGACCGGAAGCGCGGGAAATTCACGCCCAGCCAGTCCCGGAAGGCGTGCCGGCAATTTCAAAGGAGGGCGGAGGAACATGGACGAACTGATCCGAAGGGCTGATGTGGTGCGGCCACTTCTGGAGAAATACCGGGAAGTGAGACGGTGTTTGGAGAAGGCACGGGAACTGAGGGACCTCAACTCTTGCCTTGTATTCCGGTCAAATATGGAGACTTTGAGAGCGTGCATCCAGATTGCCGTTGAAGCCCCGGCCATGGG
>ERZ779866.1587-NODE-1587-length-22637-cov-4.133026_pt1 | contig 22637 bp, 20 predicted proteins | sample MGYA00511248_ERZ779866 | MGnify/ENA primary metagenome ERZ779866 (study PRJEB29588, sample SAMEA2155758) | human gut metagenome | biome: human gut; feature: human-associated habitat; material: faeces | place: Denmark | collected 2008/2010 ... | reverse complement strand
ATTCGCTGCATTAGTAAAATTGCCGCGATTATTCTTGAAAACACACGAAAAAAAAGGCAGAGTCCATGATTAGATTTATTGTTAAAAGAGACGGACGCAAGGTTTCTTTTAACCAACAGAAAATTGCAAATGCCATTAAAAAGGCCTTGGTTTCGGTTCATCCAGATGAGGACGTAACTCCTCAAGATGAGGAACTTGTTGTTCAATTAACCGATGAAGTTATAAATGCTATTGAAAGTGAAGTAACCAAGGTTCCTACTGTTGAACATACTCAGGACTTAATTGAGAAAATTTTAATTAAGCATGATCTTGCTGATGAGGCTAAAAACTTCATTTTGTATCGTCAGCAGCGTACTAATGTACGTACCTATAATGCCGAGCTTACCCAAATTTATCGTGATTTAACCTCTAAATCCACCGATGATATGGATTTAAAGCGTGAGAATGCCAATATCGATGCCAATGCACCGATGGGTCTTATGCTGCGCTTTGGTTCTGAAGGTTCAAAAGACTTCGTTAAACGTTATGTCTTAAAACCTGAGCATGCTTTGGCACATAGCAACGGATCTATTCATATTCACGATTTGGATTTTTACCTTTTAACTATCAATTGCTGCCAAATAAGTTTAAAGAGTTTATTTAAACGCGGTTTTTCAACCGGACACGGTTTCTTGCGTGAACCGCAGTCTATACAATCAGCATCTGCCTTATGTTGTATCGCAATTCAGTCTAATCAGAATGATATGCATGGCGGTCAGTCTATTCCTATGTTTGAATATGATTTGGCCCCTTATGTAGTTACTTCTTATATTAAGCATTTGTGTAAAGTAATTCAGATAACTTTGCGCGATGATTCAATTGATTTGTCTTTGCTTAAAGATTTTTGCCGTGAAATTTACAATGAATATGAAACAGTTTTAAGTGACGAAGCTGCAGCAAAAATCAAAGCTAAGGTTATGGATATAATCAAGCCTTTTTACAAAGATGATGAAGCTTTGCAAAAAGACGGTTCTTATATCATGACTGAAGCTTATAAGCTTACAGAGCGTGAAACTTATCAAGCAATGGAAGCGGTTATTCATAACTTAAATTCCATGCAAAGCCGTGCCGGAGCTCAAGTTCCTTTTTCTTCAATCAATTACGGAACCGGAACTACTCCTGAACAGCGCATGATTATGAAGAACGTGCTGCTTGCTACCGATGCCGGTTTAGGCGGTGGTGAAACTCCTATTTTCCCGGTACAGATTTTCAAGGTAAAAGACGGTATCAATACAAAAGAAGGCGATCCTAATTATGATTTGTTCCGTTTAGCCTGCAAAGTTTCGGCAAAGCGTCTTTTCCCGAATTTCTCATTTTTGGATGCACCTTTTAATTTGCAGTATTACAAGCCTGGTCATCCGGAAACCGAACTTGCCGTTATGGGATGCCGTACCAGAGTGTTTGGAAATTACTATGACAAGACCAGAGAAATTATCCCCGGTCGCGGTAATTTATCATTTACCACAGTTAATTTGCCGCGTTTGGGTATTGAAGCGCACGGATCTATCAGTAAGTTCTATGAATCATTGGATTCTGTTGTTCATCTTATTTTCAATCAGCTTTTAGATCGTTTTGACATTATTGCCAATAAACATGTCTATAACTATCCTTTCCTTATGGGACAAGGCGTGTGGATCGATTCTGAACGTCTTAATATGGATGACAAGATTGAGGATGTCATTAAACATGGTTCTCTTTCTGTAGGATTTATCGGTCTTGCTGAAACTTTGGTCGCTTTAACCGGCAAACACCACGGTGAAAGTGAAGAATCTTATAAATTAGGTTATGAGATTATTAAGCACATGCGTGCTTTAACCGATGAACAAATGGTTAAGACCGGACTTAATTTCTCATTGTTCTCAACTCCTGCAGAAGGTTTGTCAGGAAGATTCGTTAAGATAGATCGTCAGATTTACGGATCTCTTAAAGGCATAACCGATAGAGAGTATTACACCAATAGCTTCCATATTCCTGTTTATTACAATATAAGTGCAGCAGATAAGATAAGACTTGAAGCTCCATTCCATGAGCTGTGCAACGCTGGTGCCATTTCTTATGTGGAAATGGACGGTGATTTAACTCGAAATGTGGATGCTTTTGAAAAAGTTATTTTATACATGAAAGAATGCGGCATCAGCTACGGATCGGTTAACCATCCTGTAGATCGCTGCCCGGTTTGCGGTTACGTCGGTGTTATTAATGACGTATGTCCTAAATGCGGTCGCCATGACGGTGAAGGTGTTACAATAGAAAGACTAAGCAAACTCGGCGTTGATTGTATTTGTCGCGGATAACGGTTTGTTTTAAAAGGAGATAGATATGGTAACAAGATTAAATGCTCGTAACGGAGTTGTTGGAGAAGGCGTTAAATTTGAGCGTATCAGAAGAGTAACCGGTTATTTGGTCGGAACTTTGGATCGCTTCAATAACGCAAAACGCGCTGAAGAAAAAGACCGCGTTAAGCATATGCATGTCTAATTATTGAGGTAAAAAATATGGATCTTCGGGTTCTTGATGATACTTATATTCGTATTGCCGGTGTAGTTCCCGAATCCATCGTAGACGGCCCCGGTATTCGTTATACGATTTTCACACAAGGTTGTCCTTTTCATTGTGACGGCTGTCATAACCCTCAGGCTCAGCCTTTAGGCGGCGGAATGGAAGTAAAATTAAGGGTTTTGTATGATGAAATTAAAGCAAATCCCTTAATTACCGGTGTTACTTATTCTGGCGGTGAGCCGTTTATTCAAACCCGTCCTTTAATTACTTTATCAAAAATTCTTAAAGAAGAAGGCTATTCCCTTTGGTCTTATTCAGGATATACTTTTGATAAATTAAGTGATGATTTTATGCGTCATGAGCTTTTAGAGCTTTTGGATGTTGTGGTTGACGGTCCTTTTGTTCAGTCTTTAAAATCATTGGATTTGGATTTTAGAGGATCAAGCAATCAGCGTATTATTGACGTACAAAAATCATTATCTTTAGGTAAAGTAGTTTTGGCTGAAGGGTTTAAATAATTAATAATCTTACAGGTAAATCACAGGTCAAATTATGCCCTTCCTGTGATTGGGCCGTTACATTGCCTCCTTATAAAGAAGGCATAAAGTGTTCTTGTCCGCGCTGCGGAGCTACATTAAGAAGCGGCCGAATTTATTCCTTACGTCAGTGTGCTGTAATTTCTATTGCAGCTCTTATCTTTTTTGTCTTGTCTCTTTTTGAGCCTTTTCTTTCTTTATCCACTCTCGGTATCAATCAGGAAATGCGTCTTATTTCCATTTTTACCGTGCTGCATACTGATTGGCTCTTGCTTCTTTACGTTTGTGTCCTTTTCACTTTTTTATTTCCTTTATTTATGTTGTTTACGATTATCGAGACTGGGCTTTTTAATTTAAAAATTACGCCGATAATTGGTGAAATATACGCTTTCAGTCATCGCTTTTGCATGATTGACGTTTTTATTTTAGGTGTTTTAGTTAGTCTTATTAAATTAACTGCATTAGTTGATGTTGAATTTCATACCGGTTTTATTTTATCCGGTATTTTTTCCGTAATGATGATTTGGCTTTACACTAAGGTAAGACCCCAGGATATATGGGATAAAGTAAAAACAGCAAAAGTTGATATCATTCCAGGAATCACCGGCAAAAATCAGCATTTATCATTATGTAGGCATTGTTCTTTTGTTTATGATTCCCGCTCTTATAAAAAATGTCCGCGCTGCGGTCATATCAGGCAAATAAGAAATTACGATTGTTATCAAAAAGCAGCAGCATTGCTTTTGTCAGCAATAATTTTATATTTTCCTTCTAATTTATATCCAATCATGTTTACTTCATATCTTGGAAATGAAACAGGGTCAAATATTTTAGAAGGTGTTGTAACTTTGTGGCAGATGGATTCTTATTTTGTTGCCGGTGTGATTTTTTTAGCCAGTATCTGTATTCCGGTTTTAAAAATTATTGCATTGATTATTTTAATGATTATCGTTAAATACCGTCGTCCGCAAAGACCTAAATTACTTTCAAAGTTTTACAGAATTGTTGCCTTTATCGGCAAATGGTCAATGATTGACGTTTTTGTTGTGATTATAATGACATCAGTAGTCAGATTCAGCGGGTTGATGACAATCGATCCGGGATTTGCCATTATCACATTTTGTCTTGTTGTTATTATTACAATGTTTGCTGCTGAAGAATTTGATGAAAGATTGATATGGGATCCAATTAATGAAAGAAGAAAAGAATCAAGATAACGAGCAAGTTGATTTGAGCAAAGCAAAAGAGAGTAAGGCTCAGCGCTTTTCCTTGGTTTGGGTGATTCCAATCATCGCATTGATCGTTTTTGTTATCCTTTTATGGAATAATTCTTTGAACAAAGGACCGCAAATTACGATAAAAATGCCAAGTGCAGAGTCTATAGAAGAGGGGAAAACTTTAGTTAAGCTTCACTCTGTAACCGTAGGAAGAGTAACTGAGATTAAGCTTGACAGCAATTATGACAGTGCTGTGTTAACCGTACAGATGTCAAAGGATACTGAAGAACTTTTAAATGAAGATTCTTTATTCTGGGTAGTAAAACCGCGTGTTGAAACAACAAGTATTTCAGGGCTTGATACTCTTATCTCCGGATCTTATATCGAAATGAGACGCGGAAAATCAGACAAAATGTCCAGCACTTTTTCGATGCTTTCCGATCCCCCTACGGATATAAACAACACAAAAGGTATCGAGCTTATCTTATATTCTGACGGTAACAAACGCTTAAATCCCGGTGACTTTGTAACATATCACGGATTTAACGTTGGCAATGTTTTATCAAGTTCACTTGATCTTGATAATAAACGTATCCGTTATGTGGTTTTTATCGCTGATCCTTATACAAAACTTGTAGACAGTAATACTAAATTTTGGATTTCAAGCGGTATAGATGTTTCCATTGGAACTGACGGAGTTAATTTAAATACTGAATCAATTAATAACATATTGCGGGGAAGTATTGCTTTTGATTCCTTTTCACCTGAAAAAGGAAATCCTTTAACTCCTCTTAGTGAACATAATCTGTTTAAAAGCCAAAATGATGCTCGCGTTGACTCCGCTTCTTCAGGTATTTTATATGTTGTGATGGTAGAAAACGGATTACAGAAAATTAAGCAGGGAGCTGATGTTGTTTTTCAGGGGATAAAAGTAGGTGAAGTGATTACTGCTCCGTGGCTTGAAAATATTGACAGTATTTTTGTCGATTATCAGCAAATACCGGTATTAATTGCGGTCAATGCCTATGACAACTCGAACGTTAATAAGATTAAAGAATCTTTAGATAAAAAGCTTGAACAGGGTAAATTGTGCGCTTCTGCAGTAGCATCAAGTTTTATAAGCGGAAATAATCAGATTGAGCTTAGATATTTATCCGATAGTGAAAAAGCTGTTTATGCTGATAATAAGGTTTATAGAAATGTAAATGTTATTCCTTATCTTAAGGCCGGATCATTACAAAATGAGATTTCTTCTTTTGTAAATCGTTTGGAACAATTTGATGTTGAAGGAATATCAAATAACGTAAAAACAGCTTTAACAGCAGTTACTGATGCCATGAAAGCTTTTGAAAAGAGCAATCATGATGTTAATAAAGCTGAACTTATTCAAAGGCTGACCGTAGCATTTACTAACTTTAATGAAACGGTTAAATCTTATGGTCCTGATTCCGATACTTATAAGAAATTAAATGCCACTTTAAAGGATTTGGATAGGATTGTTTCTGAATTATCTTTAACCGCTGCAAAGATTGGCAATAAGCCTAATTCTTTAATTTTCGGTTCTGATAATAAAGATCCTATTCCAGTTAAAAAGAAATAAGAGTTTACTATGATTAAATTTTGTATAACTTTACTTTGTGCCGTTTTATCTTTTGGCTGTTCCTCATCTAATGAGCAGCGTTACTCTTTAGTTGAGGATTTAACTATTTCCGCAGTTGCGGATACTTTGTATAAAGTTAATTTAAATATAAACGGTGTAAGCGATACCGGCGGAATCATATTGCAAACATCAGAAGTTACTGTGAATGAGGCCTTATCCAATCGCTGGAGTTTTGATTTGGGGGATCAGCTTACCGTTTTGTTAAAGGATAGCTTATATAAAAATAAAGTATCAACTGACTATTCTTTTGATGTTTCAGTATATCGTTTTCAGGGATCTTATTTAGGTGAGGCTCAAGCTGCGGCAGTTTTTGTCGTAAAAAATAAAAACGGCAAGGTAATTTTAAATAAGGATTTTGCCGCGATTAAAGATTTGACTGAAGACGGATATGCAGAATTGGTTTTAAAATTAAAAGAAGCTTGGAATGAAATAACTCTTAAGGCAATAGATTCCTTGCCTTAAGAGTAAATTCTATTTTCCGATACAGAAGGTACTGAAGATTTTACCTAAAATATCGTCAGAGGTTACTTTTCCTGTAATAGTACCTAGGTGATCTTGTGCAATGGCAATCTCTCTTGCGCAGAGTACCAAATCACCGAGATCTAACATTTCAATAGCTCTATGTAATGCCTCAATTGTTTCTTTTATAGCATTTACATGACGACGGCGTGCTGAAAATACCCCTTCTGATGGAATTTCGCCTAAGGCTTTTTTAAGCTCGGTTCTTAAATTATCAAGACCTGCAGCATTTTTAGTTGAACTGCTGATTTGTTTATACTGGGAAAACTCAGGATTTTTAAGAAGTTCAGCAGTTTCTTGATTTTCAGGTAAATCGCTTTTGGATTTGATTAAAAGCAGGTTAGTATTATCCCCGAAAATTTCTTTAAGGCGTTTTAATGTATGTTCTGCTTCCGGAGCCGGAGAGGAAGCATCTACCATTAAAAGAACCAGATCTGCTTTTTTTAACATTTCAATAGCTCTTTTAATACCGATAGCCTCAATTTCATCACTTGGCGTATCACGAATACCTGCAGTATCGGTTATAGTCACGGGAATTCCGCCTATTTCAATATTAATCGACAATATGTCGCGTGTTGTTCCCGGAATATTAGTGACAATAGCTCTTTCTTCCCCTGCCAAAGCGTTTAGCAGGCTAGATTTACCGGCATTTGGTGATCCTGCAAGGACGATTCTGGCTCCTTCGTTTAATTTGACGCCATGCTTTGCCGTAGTTAATGATTCATCAGCAAGTGCGATTAAATCACGTAATTCGTCGGCAGCATTACCTGAATCAAAGAAATCTTCATGCTCTTCAGGAAAATCAAGACATCCCTCAAGACGCATTCTAAAGGTGGTGAGTTTATCGGTAAGAGAATTGAGTTTTGCTGCAAAATCTCCTTCAAGAGAAGACAATGCTGCTTTTGCCGCGCTTTCTGAGCCTGCTGAAATTAAATCTTCTACAGCTTCAGCTGCGGTAAGATCCATTTTTCCGTTTAAAAATGCGCGGCGTGTAAACTCACCAGGTTCGGCCTGTCTTACTCCGTCAATTTTCAATACTGCGCTTAATACTCGTTGAGGGGCAACGTTACCGCCATGCCCCTGTAATTCAACGGTATCCTCTCCGGTGTACGAATTAGGTCCCGGAAAGTAAAGTAAAACTCCTTCGTCAATGACGTTTTGAGCGTCGTAGAATCTACGAAAATAAGCTTTTCTTGCTTCAGGAGTGATATGACAGACGCTTTTTGCAACGTCTAAAGCTTTAGAACCTGAGACCCTAATAATGGCAATGCCACCGCGCCCGGGCGCAGTGGCAATTGCAGCAATCGTATCTTCACAAGACATAATTACTTTTTGACTTTTTCAGCCTTTATCTGAAGACCTTTTTTCTCAAGAGATTTGTAGATGATTATCTGCTGGAAAATGGTAAAGCAGTTTGAAACCAGCCAGTATAAAGTCAAACCTGCAGGGAAAGTACAGAACATGAAAGTAAACACGAAAGGCATAGCCATCATTACTTTACGCTGCATCGGATCAGTTATCGGTGTAGGTGACATCTTCTGAATGAAGTACATGGTTACACCATAAAGAAGCGGCGTTACAAAGTAAGGATCGTGTACTGACAAGTCAGCAATCCATCCGATAAACGGAGCGTGACGTAATTCAGTAGACTCCATCAAAGTCCAGTAAAGAGCGATGAAGATAGGCATCTGAATAAGTAACGGGAAGCATCCGCCTAAAGGATTAACTTTTTCCGTCTTGTAAAGACGCATTGTTTCCTGACCGAGTTTTTGGCGATCGTCTTTATAACGTTCACGCAATTCCTGCATCTTCGGAGTAAGAAGACGCATTTTGGCCATGGAAGTATATTGTGCTTTAGTCAACGGGAATAATACTGAACGAACTACCAAAGTCAGAACAATAATTGAAAAGCCCCAGTTGCCGATATAGCTGTGGATGAATTCAAGGATCTTGAATAGAGGAATTGAGATAAACCAAAGCCATCCGTAATCTACGGTTAAATCAAGGTTCGGAGCAACCAATTCCATATTGTCCTGATTTTTAGGACCGATCCACATTTTTGAGGTGAAATCATGTTCAGAGCCGTTTTGTATAACGGTAGGCTCGGTACGGATACCGATAATGGCATCGTGTCCTTCGTTGCTTGAGCTTGAGTAGATGACGTTTTGTACGTTGTCATCAGTGTCGCCAATCCATGAAGCAACAAAATAATGTTGAATCATGGCAACCCAACCGCCTTTGGTCTGAACGTTAAGATTTTGTTTTTCTTTTGCCAGATCAACTAAATCATCAAATGTTTCTTTTTCATAGCGTATGGAATCAGTTGAATACGCTGAACCGCGATAAGCTCCGGCTACCATGCCGAAGGCTCCGGTATTCTGCTGCTGGGAAACGTCAACGGTCTGTTTTAACTGACCGTAGAAAGCCATGGAAACATCTTTGCCGCTGTTGTTTATGACGTTGTAAGATACGTCAACTACATATGAATTGCGGTTTAAAGTATATGTTTTGACGTAAGTTACTCCGTCCTGCTCGAAGTTAAGATTTACGGAGAGGGTATCTTCTCCGTCAGCTAAGACATATTCATTAGCATCGGTGGTATATGTGGGACGGGCTTTTGAATCAGGACCGTCTTTGCCGGTTAAACCGCTTTGAGCCTGATAAACGAAATTAGGCTCGCTCATGAGTAAATGGAACGGATCGTCTTTGCCGAGTTCTTGCTTAACTTTGCAAAGCTTGGCATCAACGATGTCACCGCCTGTAAGATCGACGGTTAATTCAAGAGCATCGCTTTTAATTTTTATTAATTTGCCAGCACTTTCGCTTGCGGCAATGCTGTTATTGAATATTTCAGTCTGTGCTGCTTGTTCGGCAGAGACGGCAGCATGATATTTATCGCTTTCCCATGTCCAGAACAGGAAAAGAGAAAAAATTAAAAACAAAATTAGCAGTATGTTTCTTTGTTGTTCCATTTTTTAACCCTTTAGCGGTTATTTTGGGTTTATATTTTTCTTAGGAACCGGATCGATGCCTCCCGGGTTTAGCGGATGGCAACGGCAAATCCGTTTGGCTCCTAAATAGGAGCCGCGAATAAGACCCCATTCTTTAATCGCTTCAAGGGTATATTGAGAACAGCTTGGATAAAAGCGGCAATGTTGTCCGAGTAACGGACTGATGAGCTTTTGATAGGTTCTTATCATTAAGATTGCGGATTGTCCAAGCGGCGAGAGACGTGGTTCCATAATCTTTGAAGAGTTGAACTCAGTTCGCTGTTACTGATATCCCCTATCTTTGGTCTGGCAATAAAAACCAGATCAGCTTTGGGAAGGTTGTCTTGTGAATTCCTGAAAGTTTCTCTAACGATGCGTTTTATACGATTACGCCAAACGGCACGTTTCAAAACTTTCTTTGATATTACCAGTCCGAGCCTAGGCTTGTCGAGATTGTTGTTTTTAGCAAGAACAAGCATTCCCTGAGCACTGGCGCGGACAGGGTTTTTAAATACCTGATCAAAATCTCGAGAACTTAATAATCTTAATTCTCGAGGAAAGGTATTATTAGTCATTAACGGTTGTTAAACGCTTACGACCCTTGGCACGACGACGAGCCAGGACTTTGCGGCCGTCAGCAGTACGCATACGTACGCGGAAACCGTGGGTGCGCTTGCGTTTTAAAACGTTAGGCTGGAAAGTACGTTTCATTTAAAAATACTCCAAGAGACGGTGTTAACGTCTTTTTATATTTAAGTTGATGCGATCAATACTTCAGATCGCTTTTGAACACGACATTTTACTCTTATATTAGAGTTTAGGTCAACACCCAAACTATGATATGATCCTATAACTGTATTTAACATTCTTCTACGGTTATAAATTCATGAATTATATGCAAGTTTGGCTGGACTCTGTCGCTGCTGTCGTCAGGTCTATGGATAACGAAAAAGATAAAGCCATCGTGCAGCTGTTTGCCACTCAGGTGCAAATGGATGTCCAAGACGAAAAAATCCGATTTTTATGCAATTCCCCAGTGGTTTACAGCTTATTTTTAAAATTCAGTACGACTTTTTATGATGCAGCAAAATCTTTGCTCGGAAGAGAAGATTTAGGTTTGTCCGTAGAAGTCGGAGCCTCTGTTTCTCCTGCGGTCCAGCAGCCGGCTTCCCAGAATGCAGCATTTCATAACGAGAGTTTTTCAGCTCAAAATTCAGTCAGCGACTTTAAATTAAATCGTGAAACGGCCGTTCCTCATGTTCAGGCTCAAAGCTCACACGGTACAAAGCCTTTTCATAATAAGAACACGCGCAGCGGTAACATCAATCCGAATAAAACTTTTGAAAATTACGTTACCGATCCTGAAAATAAGCTGTTGTATGCGACCGCCGTTGCTGTAGCGGCAAATCCTGGAACTTCAAATTACAATCCTTTTTATATTTACGGAGCTTCAGGTCTTGGCAAAACGCATTTGCTTTTTGCTATTGCCAACCGCATCCGTGAAACCCATCCTGAGGTTTCTCTTATATATACTCGCGCCGAAGAATTCATTCGTCATTATGTTGAATCAATGGCACGCATTAAAAAGAATCCTTATGACGATGAAAGAATGCATTTTCAGGATTTATACACATCTTATGATGTTTTTATCGTGGATGACATTCAAAACTTCATTAAGGCGGATAAAACCCGTGATACTTTCTTTGATATCATTGCTGACTTTATCGATCAGCCTAATCGTCAGCTGATTTTGGCGTCAGACGTTCCGCCAGGTAATCTTAAAAATTTCAATCCGCGTCTTACTTCCCGTTTCGGTTCAGGAGTGTGCTGTGAGGTTGTTCCGCCAAGTCCTGAAACCAGAGCGGCAATTACACTTAAAAAGTGTAAAGAACTCAATGTGGATCTTCCGGATGACATTATTCAATATATTGCTCTTCATATCCGTTCTAATGTCAGAGAAATTGAAGGAGCGATAAAGACGCTTAATACGCATAAACAGGCTTTCGGAACCATTACAAGTGATGATGCGGTCAAGATTTTAGGAAACCTTGTTAATGCATCCAATCAGATTTGTACGATTGATATGATTAAGGAGAGAGTTTCCAAAGAATTCGGTGTTCCTGTTCAATCAATGGAATCTGCTGAGAAAAAGAAAATGGTGTCAATTGCCAGAGCTACAGCTATGTGCTTAGGGCGTGACTTAATTCCTGCTTTGTCTTTATCTGATATTGGCAGAAATTTTAATAAAGATCATTCTTCCGTTCATGAGGCTATTAAGCGTACCAGAACGCGTATAGAAGAAGATCCTGAATACGCATCACGTTACCGCCATTTGTTATTGTCATTAAAGAAAGAATAAACAAACTTAAGAAGTCAGGATTATATTTATGAAATTTACATTACCTTTAGTTTCTTTTATTAAACATTTATCTCAAGTTTCCGGAGTAGCCGGTGCACCTGGCGGAAAGGACGATATTACTCAGAATGTTTTAATCAGTATTAAAAATAACGAACTTACATTTAAATGTACTGTTTACAGCATTGAGATGTCTGTAGTCATTCCGGGAGTTGCTGATGTTGAATCTGAAGGTGCTACTACCGTAAATGCGGCAAAGTTAAGAGATTCATGTAAAAATCTTGATCAATCAGCCTTGGTGACCTTTGATTATGATGAGAGCAATGAGATTTTGCTGGTAAGTTCCGGCACTGCGCAATTCCAAATTCGTACTCGCAATGTGCTTGAGTTTCCTACTTTTGAACATGAGGATGTTGAGCAGAGAATTGTTTTAAAGCAAAACCAATTAAAAGCTATTATCGATAAGTCTATTTTCTGCATTTCAAATGAGGATTTTCGTGAGTATTTAAAAGGCATGCGTTTTGAAGTAGACGGAGAAAACGTGTCGGTATTCACCTCAGACGGACATCGTATGGCTGTTATCGAGACTACTTTGGATGCACCTATTTCTCAGCCTTTGGGTTCTAATCTTACCCGTCGTTGTGCCGCAGAGCTTACCAAGATTTTAAAGGACAGTGATGAGCCGGTTGAACTTGCTTTTACCAAAAACTCAGTGTCCACTTCCTGTAACGGATATACTTTGACCTCAAAGCTTTTGATTTGCGGTTATCCTAATGTTCGTGCCGTTATTCCAAAGAGTATTGATGTTTCGGTTGAAGTTCCGAGAGCAGAGCTTAAAAATGCTATTTCACGCGTTAACGTTTTGTCTTCTAAACGAGTTAATGCCGTTAATTTAGTATTTGCCGATGACAGACTGAATTTAAAGACTGAAAATTCAGAACATGAAGTTGCAACAGAGTCTTTAAATATAAGCTACAACTTAAATCCTATCGATATGTCTTTAAACGCAGGTTATGTTACGGAAGTTTTAAATGCCATTTCTACGGATAACGTGCGTTTTTGTTTTGCAAATCCGATAGTCAGTACCTTAATCGAACCGTGTTCAAATGATTATGAGTACGGAGTGCGTACACGTTATATTATTTCCCGCGTCGTAGTTTGATTTAACTTAGCGCTTTTACGGCGCTAATTAAATATGTTTTTATCAAGACTTGTTATAAGCGATTTTCGCAACCTGGAGTTGTTGGATTTTCATCCCGCTCCAGGTTTTAACGTTATATATGGCCCTAATGGCAGCGGTAAGTCATCCGTTCTTGAAGCTATTTCATATCTTGCTTTAGGACGTTCTTTTCGTGGATATAACTATCAATATTTAATAAAAACCGGTAAAAAATCGTTTTCCGTTTTTGCTTCAGTTAATGAAAATTTAGAAAGTGTTACCGATAACATAGGAATCGCAAAAGGAAGGGGTGAAGATCTGCAAATTAAAATCAATGGCTCTAAAGTGCAAAGGCTTATTGATTTGGTGGATAAAATTTGTGTTCAGATAATTCATCCTCAGGGAATTGAATTAGTGACCCAAGGTCCTGAATTAAGACGTAATTTTATAGATTGGGGAGTTTATTACTCAGAGCCGGCATTTAAAGATCTGTGGTTTAACTACAAAAGAGTACTAAAACAGCGCAATATGTTGTTAAAAAGTAAAGCTTCAGATCTAGAGGTAAGCGTTTGGGACGATCTTTTGTCGTCTTTATCAGAAAAAATCGATGAATTACGTCGAACTTATCTTGAAAAATTAAAGGATTTTTTAAGTGTTCAATGCGAACAATTTTTACCTAAATTTTCTTTAAAATTTGAGCTGCACTCAGGTTGGAATAAAGACTTTAAACTCAGGGATTTGCTGGCGCAAAACCTTGAAAAAGACAGGGTTTTAGGCTATACTTTTTACGGTTGTCATAGGGCTGATTTGAAGATTAAATCCGACTCAATTTCAGCAGGTGCAACCCTGTCGCGAGGTCAATTAAAATTATTGGTTTGCGCAATGAGACTTGCACAAGGTCTCTTATTGAAACAGGAAACCGGCAGAAGTTGTATCTATCTTATTGATGATCTTAATTCCGAATTAGATAGCAATTCTCAAAAGATTCTGCTTGAGAATCTCAAGCAGTGTTCCTGTCAGGTTTTTATCACTAATATTTCGCGTGAAATGATGCTTAGTAACGATGTGGATATATGCTACGTCGGACTTAATAACGGATTTTTAGAAGACTCTTAAAGAGGTAAAAATGTCTGCAGAAAACAATTACGGAGCTTCAGGTATTAAGGTATTGCACGGACTTGAAGCAGTTCGTAAGCGCCCTGGTATGTATATCGGTGATACTGATGACGGATCAGGTTTGCATCACATGGTTTTTGAAGCAGTTGATAACTCGATTGACGAAGCTTTAGCAGGTTTTTGTACTGATATTGAAGTAACCATTTGTGCAGACGGATCTGTAAAAGTTAAAGATAACGGACGCGGAATTCCTGTAGATGAGCATCCTGAAGAACATCGTTCGGCCGCTGAAGTCGTTATGACCGTTTTGCATGCCGGCGGTAAATTCGATTCAAATTCCTATAAAGTTTCAGGCGGTTTGCACGGTGTCGGTATTTCTGTAGTAAATGCCTTGTCAGACAAGTTGGTTTTGACTATTTGGCGTCAGGGACACATTTGGCAGCAGACTTATTTAAACGGAGGCAATCCTGAAGCTCCGTTAAAGCAAATCGGTGATTCTGACGCAACCGGCACAGAAGTCCGTTTTTGGCCTTCGCCTTCGATTTTTTCTAATACTACATTTGATTACAATACTCTTGCCAAGCGTTTAAGAGAATTGTCTTTCTTAAACTCCGGCATCAAGATTATCTTGACTGATGAGCGCGAAGAAGGAAAAACTCATACTTTCCATCATAACGGAGGTATTGAAGAGTTCGTTCGTTACTTAAATCGCGGAAAGAACCCTTTAAACAATAAGATTTTCCATTGCACCAAGATGTGCGAAGACCATATCATGGTTGAAGTAGCTATGCAGTGGACTGATGCTTATAATGAGAGTGTTTTCTGTTTTACCAATAATGTTCCGCAAAAAGACGGTGGTACCCACTTATCTGGATTTAAGAGTGCCGTAACCAGAATTTTCAATAATTTCCTTGAATCTCACGGCTATTCTAAGAAACATAAGGTTTCAACTTCTGGTGATGATGCCCGTGAAGGTTTGACTGCCGTTATTTCGGTTAAAATGCCGGATCCTAAGTTTTCTTCACAGACTAAAGATAAACTTGTTTCCTCTGAAGCCGGAAACGCTGTAAGCGGATGTGTCTCTGAAAAATTAAAGGAATTTTTGGAAGAAAATCCTGCCGATGCCGATAACATCTGCATGAAAATTATCGAGAGTGCCCGTGTGCGTGAAGCTATGCGTAAAGCTCGTGACCTGTCACGTAAAAACGGTAAACTCGATATTAATTCATTGCCTGATAAATTGGCAGCCTGCCGTGAAAAAGATCCTGATTTGTGTGAGCTTTTCCTCGTTGAGGGTGATTCTGCAGGCGGTTCGGCAAAAGGCGGACGTGATTCCAAGTTCCAGGCTATTTTACCTTTACGCGGTAAAATTCTTAATGTTGAAAAAGCTCGTTTTGACCGCATGATTCAGTCTCAACAAGTCGGTACTTTGATTACCGCCTTAGGCTGCGGTGTAGGCAAGGATGAGTACGATCCTGATAAGTTCCGTTATCATAATGTCATCATCATGACTGATGCTGATGTTGACGGTGCTCATATCCGTATTTTGCTTTTAACCTTCTTCTATCGTCAGATGCCTGAAATCATTGAGCGCGGATATGTGTATATCGCACAGCCTCCTCTTTACCGTTATCAAAAGGGTAAGCAGGTTGTCTATGTTCAAAGCGATAAAGAAGCCTTGCAGTATCGCACTACCTTAGCTTTGGACAATGCGGCTATTTATGTTAATAAAGATGCTGCGCCTATAACCGGATTACCGCTTGAGTCTTTGTTTAATGATTACAACAAGGTAATGACTTCATTACCGAAGATGTCGCTTAAGCTTCATAAGGATATTCTTATTAATTTAATGTATTATCCTTTATTCACTGCAGATATGTTTAAAGATGAAGCAAAAGCTAAAGAGTGGACTGAAGGTTTTGTAAAGCAATTGCCTTCACAACCTACGGAAGGCGTTTTCTATCGTGCCGAAGTTAAATATGATGCCGTTGAGTCTGTTTACTATCCTTCAATTGTTCATCATATTCACGGTATTGATTATCGATATGATTTAAACCGTAACTTCTTTGATTCTTCAGACTATCAATTGCTTAAGTCATTAAACGCAAAGGTATTGGATCTAATTGAAGAAGACGGTTATGTAGTGTCAGGATCCAAGCAGATCCCGGTGAAGAATTTCCATGAAGCTTATGAAGTTTTAATGAAGGAAGGTTTTGCCGGTGTTAAGATCCAGCGCTACAAGGGATTGGGTGAAATGAGTGCTGAGCAATTATCTGATACTACCATGAATCCCGATACTCGTACTCTGCTTAAAGTAAGTATTGAAGACGCTATTGAGGCTGATCGCTTATTAACCGAGCTTATGGGTGAAGAGGTTGAGTCTCGTCGTGTGTTCATTTCTGAAAACGCTGATAAAGCAACTTTGGATATTTAATTGTCAATCTGCAGCTCAGCGTATGCTGAGCTGCTCATTATCATCATTCACTCGTATACATCGCTACTTCATCAATTTCCCTATTTGCACTGATAATCACATCCTTTCCTTTATTGTGATAGATAAAGGCGTTAGCAGGACCACAGTGTTTATCAAGGCAGTTGCATTTATAACTGTGAGATTCTGTGTCAAATATAAGTTGCAGAAGTTCTTGTTCTCCTTCTCTGTAGCCTAAAACGACGCAAGGTTTATTATCGATTTTATCTGTCCATATGGCATGTAAAAAAGGCATGCTGTCCGGATGTTGGTATTTAAGTTGATATTTGTTGTTTTCATCAAGTTCATAAATTTTTAACTTGTTTCCATGGAATGGAGATATGGTGATTAATTCGTCTTTACCGTCACCGTTTAAATCACATAACGTAGCATCGCTTGTAGGATCTTCTATTAATCGGCTTATTTCCCAGTCTGTTCTTTCGCTGCTAGGCGGCTCTACTTTGAAAACTCCCTCATCACTACTCGTTAGAGCAAAATCTCCTTCAGGTCTATGAATTATATAGAATCCGTGATTATGGTATAGCTCGTCTTTAATGACGTTGAATCTGAATGGTTCCTTTATATTTAAAATATCTTTAGGCAGGGGAGCTGCAAAAATTTTTCCACCGGTGGAAAAATCACCGATAAAAGTGTGTGAAGATTTAATTGTGCAAGCGATTAAATAGTTTTCTTTAGGTGTTTTTAGTATTCCAAAACGATGAATGAACGGTAAGTGACATAATTTTTGGGTTTGCCATTTGAATAATTCTGTCGGATAAACAATATCTATTTCGCTGTAGATTGAATCATCCGGTGAATAGAATTTTTGGGTGGCAAGAAAAATTCCGTTACTATCCGGAACTTGTGTCATCGACATTGTTCCGCCCGGCTCATCCCATATCGTTGCTATTACATTGCCCTCAAGGTCAAATAAATAGCAAGGATCATTTTTTTCTGAAGCTACCAGAATGTAATCTTCATTCATGTATTTAAGCGATGCTATGGAGTAGCATTTGTTAAGTGTTGCCAGAACCTTTTTTTTCATTTTGCTTTCCTTATGTGTGTTTATCTTATATTCATATTTTAATTTTAAATCTCAATAAAACAAATTTGTTCCACGTGGAACATTTCTTTTTTATTTGTTTGTATTAAATCTCAAGCGTAAATAATAAATATGTTACTCAACGTGCGTTTTGATGTAAGGAATATTGATACTCTTTTGTAAAAAGTAAGAGGTTGCTGCTGTGATGAAATTATTCAAGATATTTGTGAAAGAGTCTTTGTTTATTATTTTTCTATTTTGTTCTCTGTCTTCAGGTGCTCAGGAAAATCCTGTTATGGATTTTAAACAGAAAGTTTATCAGGATTTTAAGGAAGCAATTCATTCAGAAGATCTATATGTAAAGACTTTAGAGAAATTAAATTTTAATAGTGAAAGTAAAAAAATTCTTTTTAAGGAACATCTAAAGATCCTTTTTAGCAACGATCAGTTGGTTGAAAAATTTTGGGAGCAATTCAGTCCCTTTTTAAAATTACAAAGATCATCCAATGAAACAGAACTTAATCAAATTGTTAAAGATGCTACTCTTATAGGTATGCCTTTTACTGAAGATTTACCTGTAAAAGGAATGCTCAGATTGAATGATTCAGATAGGTTGGAGTATTTTATTCAAAACTATGAAGTAACGGATTTAATGGATGATCGCACTTGTGCATCATTCCAATTTGGCAATGAATTTATTGATCCTGATGTTCTAAGAAATTTTGCAGTTGATTACTATAACTCTATATCTGATATTGCCGTTCGACATAAATTGGCCTTGGTACGAAAAGCCGTTTTGCGAAATAAATAATTATCCTCTACCAAAATTCATTTCATCAAATGACTTATACCTTGCTGAGCAAGCAATGGTATCTGCTATAGATAATTGGGCAAAAGGTACTTCTGAAGATAAGGTACATAATTTTGCTTTAGTTTTAACAAATCCCGTAGCCTTTTCGTACGCTGAGCAGTGTTCTGTTGCTAAGACTTTTTTAGAAATACTTATTTCAATCAATGGAAATTACGGTGACATTAATCGCATTCAGATTCTGCAAAGTTTGGTCCATTAATTTTATGTTCCACGTGGAACATAAATTTTGATTGTGAATAGAATTTTATTGATACTTTCGCAGGTAACCTTTTGAATTGTTAACTGGAATGTTGTAGTTATTTTTAATTGATAGTTGATGTTCCACGTGGAACAAAAAAGCCAGCACGACGGCTGGCTTTCTGGAGTAAAAAATATCTTAATAAAGAACTGAAATATCTGCAGTCTTTGAGAAGATAGCATTAAGCTTCTGCAGTATCGCAATACGATTAGCTTTTACCTGAGGATCTTCAACATTTACCATAACGTGTTCAAAGAATCCGTCGACATCTTCTTTAAGTTCAGCAAGAGTAGTTAAAGCTCTTTCATAATCGCCGTTGTTATAAAGCTTATCAATAACCGGCAATAAATGATTTAAGTGGTCAACGAGCTTAATCTCTGCATCTTCTTTAAGGAGATTAGGCATAATATCGCCATCGTGTTTTTCGTTCTTAGAAAGAATATTAGCAACACGTTTGTAGGCAGAAGCAAGATCGGTTGCTTCAGGAAGCTCTTTAAACTTGACTACTGCTTTGATGCGTTTATCAAAATCAAGCAGATTAGTAGGATGGGTAGAAAGAACTGCAGCAAAAATTTCGCCGCCGATATTCTGATCCTGATAGTAAGCCTTCAGTCTACCGAAAATATAGTCGGCTACATTCTTAGCAGTATTTTCAGTTTTGAATTTGTCTTTTAATAATTCACATCCTTTATTGATAACATCAACTAAATCGAAATCGAGTTTGTTTTCAATAACAATGCGAATAAGACCGATGGCCGCTCTTCTTAAACCGTACGGATCTTTATCTCCTTTAGGAAGCAAGTTAATACCGAAAATACCGATTAAGGTAGTAAGTTTTTCAGCAAGGCTTACAGAAATTTGAACCGGTTTGGTCGGGATTTTATCTCCGGCAAAACGAGGTAAATATTGTTCAAAAATTGCTTCCGCAACATTTTGATCTTCACCGTCAAGCTCGGCGTAATGCATACCCATGATTCCCTGGGTGTCGGTGAATTCAGTAACCAAAGTGGTTGCTAAATCACATTTGGCTAAGTGCGAAGCTCTTTCACAAAGCTTAGGGTCGGCGTCAATAAGAGTTGCAATATAAGCAGCTAGCTTTCCGACAATTTCAGAACGGTAAGCAATTGTTCCGATGTCTTTTTGATAGACAATGTTCTCAAGACGCGGGAAGAATGATTCTAATGATTGCTTGCGGTCTGTGTTGAAGAAGAATTCAGCATCAGATAAACGTGGTCTTACTACACGCTCATTTCCTGAAATTAATGCAGTAGTGTCAGACGGATTAATGTTGCTGACAAAAGCAAATTTTGGCAGAAGTTTTCCTTGTGCATCGTAAATCGGGAAGTACTTCTGATCTCCTTTCATGGTGTAAACAAGAGCTTCAGACGGAACTTTTAAGAAGCGCTCTTCAAAAGAAGCTAAGAAAACGTGAGGGTTTTCTACAAGAGATGTTACTTCCTCAAGCAATGCATCATCTAAATCGGCAACTCCGTTTACGGATGACGCGAGTTTTTCAACCTGAGCTTTGATAGAAGCTTTACGCTCATCATAGTCAGCGATAACAGCACCTTCATCTTTTAACTGAGATAAATAAGTATCAGCACTCTCAATAGTTAAAGTCTGCTGACCCATAAAACGGTGACCTTTAATGGTCTTTGATGAGCTTACGCCTAAAACAGTTCCTTCAATAAGCTTATCGCCAAACAGCATGCACAAGGTATGAACCGGACGAACAAATTCTTCTTTTTTATCGCCCCAGTGCATAAGCTTAGGGATAGGCAGGGAGCTTAAAGCCTCTTTAAACATCTGAGGGATTAAAGCTGCTGTGTCGGAGCCGTGTTTTACTGATTTTATATAAAGCCATTCACCTTTGTCAGTTTTTAGACGATCGGCCTTATCAACGGTAATGCCGTTGGCAGTAGCCCAGCCAATTGCCGCTTTGGTGGGATTTCCGTTGGCGTCAAATGCTGCTTTAACGGCAGGTCCCTTTATTTCGATTTCACGGTCGGCTTGTTTGGTCTCAAGATCTTTGATGATTAAAGCTAAACGGCGCGGGGTTGCATACCATTTTGCGGATGAAAATTTAAGACCGGCTTGATTTAAATGTTTGACAAAATCGTCATGTAAAGCTTGAGCAAGTTTACGCAATGCTTTAGGCGGTAACTCTTCGGTGCCAAGCTCTAATAAAAGATTTTCGGTTGTCATAATTAATTCCTATTTTGCAGCGTCGTTATTTTTGCACATCGGGAAACCGAGAGCTTCACGAGATTTGTAATAAGCTTCAGCTACTGCTTTGGATAAAGTTCTGATCCTTAAAATATAACGCTGTCTTTCAGTTACCGAGATGGCATGACGAGCATCTAAAAGGTTAAAGCAATGTGCAGCTTTTAAGATGCGTTCATAAGCAGGTAAAGGCAACGGTTTTTCAAGATTAAGTAACGCACTGCTTTCTTTTTCCATCTTGTCAAACATGTTAAACAGGAATTCGGTGTCAGCATGTTCAAAGTTGTATGCTGACTGTTCAACTTCGTTTTGATGGTAGATATCGCCATAGGTTACAACGCCGGTTTTGGTGTGTGCCCAAACCAGGTCGTAGATGGAATTTTTGCCCTGAATATACATGGCAAGGCGTTCAAGACCGTAAGTAAGTTCTCCGGTTACCGGATAGCACTCTAATCCACCGACTTGCTGGAAGTAAGTAAACTGTGATACTTCCATGCCGTTAAGCCAAACTTCCCAGCCAAGACCCCAGGCTCCTAAAGTCGGGTTTTCCCAGTTGTCTTCGACAAAACGGATATCGTTTACCGTAGGATCAAAGCCGAGCTCTTTAAGTGATCCTAAATAAAGATCCTGAATATCATCAGGGGACGGCTTTAAAATAACTTGGAACTGGTAATAGTGCTGTAAACGATTGGGGTTTTCACCGTAACGTCCGTCAGTTGGACGGCGGGACGGCTGAACGTATGCGCAGCAAATCGGTTCAGGTCCTAAAGAACGTAAAAAAGTCATCGGATGGGAAGTACCTGCGCCGACTTCCATATCAAAAGGCTGTGCGATCATGCAGCCTTGACGCATCCAGTAATCCTGCAAGGTGAAAATCAAACCTTGGAAAGTTTGAAGGTCGTATTTATTTGGCATTTTGTTTTATCCGTGGTACGACGTTGATGTTTTTTCCGGATTTTCCGGTTTTATGAAATAAGAAATCAATGGAAAAAGTCTCTTAAATAAATATAAAGAATCAAAATATAAGCTTTTGACTCCGCGTGTAAGAGCTTTTCCTTAAACGAGTAAGTCTAACACTTTATAAGCCTGATATCTACGGCAAAAACATAAGAGAAAACTATCTAAGAACAAGAAAAGAAAGCGTCCTTATTCTTTCTTTTTAATGACAAAGCGGTGCGGGTGTTCGTCATCAGGTAAAGAAATGAGCGTATGCCCCATAAAATTGCAAAAAGCAGGGACATCACGCAGTGATACCGGGTCGTCTGACAATAAAGTTATTTCTTGTCCCGGAGCTGATTTTCTGACGAGATTGCGCAGCAGTGTCAGCGGTTCCGGACATGATAGTCCGCGGCAATCTAAAGTTTCGTTTTCTTTTTCAGGCATAAAAATAGCGTTTATAAGGAAAAAATTTAAAGAGATCTTGAATTAAACAAGCCTCTTGATATAATTACCACACTTTTGCTGGCTTAGCTCAGTTGGTAGAGCGCCTGTTTTGTAAACAGGGGGTCGCGGGTTCGAGACCTGCAGCCAGCACCACCTTTCTATTTTTCCCTTCTTAATAAAAATTATCATTTTTAAAAATAAAGAGAAAAGCGTGTACATGACTGTATTGCGCACATATTGATCTGTCAAGCATTGATTAATATTCGATTTTTATAAGATAAAAGTATTTTTTGATACAAAACGGTTAAAAGCGATCTGA
>ERZ779866.1576-NODE-1576-length-22701-cov-3.685993_pt1 | contig 22701 bp, 19 predicted proteins | sample MGYA00511248_ERZ779866 | MGnify/ENA primary metagenome ERZ779866 (study PRJEB29588, sample SAMEA2155758) | human gut metagenome | biome: human gut; feature: human-associated habitat; material: faeces | place: Denmark | collected 2008/2010 ... | reverse complement strand
CAATGCGTTACGACCGTCTTGAGGATTGGCCACCGAGTGGGCGGGTTTGCCGGTGAAGGAAACGTCAAATTTAATGGTGGCGTTGTAACCCGGCGAAGTGACAGTGACGTAACCTAAACGCGGTGTGCAACCGATGTGGCTTGCAAATAAATTATCGACATCGTCAACGATGCCGCTTTGAGCCATGGCCATGGCGCCACGCGTGCCTTCTTCGGCCGGTTGGAATAACAGTTTGATCGTGCCGCACAGTTCATCTTTGTGATCAACGATCCAGTGGGCGATTGCCAATCCGACACCGGTGTGGCAGTCATGCCCGCAAGCATGCATTTGACCGGGATATTCGCTAGCGAATCCCTCCTTGTTCGGGAGGTGATTGGGATCCGTTGTTTCTGGAACATACAGTGCATCAATGTCAAAGCGCAAAGCAGTCACAGGGCCGGGACGACCGGTTTTCCAAATGCCTACAGCGCCGGTGTAACCTTGCATCGCATCGATATCTTCTTGCTTAACGCCCGCTTCAAGAGCGCGCTTCACACCCAGCTTAACTTCGTCGGGATAGCGACCCATTACATAATCAGGATTGATCACAGCGGTGCCTTCGAGCACTTCAAATCCCAATTCTTTAAGGCGATTAACAATAATGCTTGTTGTCCTGAATTCGGTCCAGCCGGTTTCAGGTTTGGCGTGCAGACTACGACGGAATTTCACCATCTCGTCTGTGTATTGATTGTTGATATCCATAGTCGATATGCTCCGAAATATCGTTTTAACCGTAACGAACAGACGGTCGGGGAACCCAGCCCGAAAACTGTCCTAATGTAATTGGCTCAAGAAAAACCGGAAGGCAATTTCTTGCCCTCCGGAAACGACTCATGCTGCTTTTTTTAAAACAGTAGGACTTAAGTTCACACTCATTTGGGAATGAATCTATTGAAGTCGGTTCCCAAAAGGGCACTTCTATTTTTGTTCAACAGGCTTGCAATCGCCTTTAGAAGTTTTGCTATGTTGGATATCAGTTAACTGATTGCTTTCCCGAGTTTAATCCTCTTTATAAGATTGACTGAAGTTTTCGACTAAGAGGTTTTTATGCAAGATAACAAGCGTTGGTTTTACCTGGTGCTGTTCTGGGTGGTGAATTTTTGCCTGGGCTCGTTTTATGCTTGGAGCGTTTACTCCACATGGCTTGCACAACACTACTCGGTGATCGCCGGAGCGACAGTGACGGTGGCATCGTTAACCTATGTTTTTAGCATTGGCGCGGCCATGAATCCGATAGCTATGGTCACCGCGGGATTTCTCACTGATCGGTTGGGACCTAGACCGGTCCTTTTCGGTGGTGGATTGATCGTGACGCTTGGGTACTATCTTATGAGCATCAGCACGGATTCCAGCTTATTGCTAATCGGATACGGAATTTGTTTTGGTATGGGGTCTGGTGCTTGTGTGATTGCAACGGTGACATCTGCTGTCAAGTTATTCCCGACGATGCGAGGTTTCGCCGGTGGTTCGGTAGGTGCCATGTACGGCTTGGGGTCCGTTTGCTTGCCGCCGACAGCCAATGCCTTGGCGCAAAACTATGGAATTACCACTACCTTGCTATTTTTTGCGGTTGCTTGCTTTGTCATCATTATCGCCAGTGCTAGTCTGATTAAGCTCCCGGCTTCTCGCTCCGTGGCACCTAAAGCTGGCAATGAAGATCTCAATTGGTTGCAAATGGTGAAGACCTCGCGGTTTTGGGCAATGTTTGTACTCTTTTTAGGAGCGACGCTTTCGCCGTTGATGCTTTTTTCTCAAACAGTCACGGTTGCCCAGGTTCAGATCGGTTTGGGAATGTCTGCGGCTGTTCTTTCGGTTTCCGTTTTGGCTCTTGCCAATATGTCCGCGCGCTTTTTGGCTGGCACTCTTTCGGATAAGTTGGGACGCGCTTTAACTTTGGCATTAGCGATTGCTATGGCAGTTTTAGGTTTGCTGTTCTTGTCAATGGCCGGCCAGGGTGATGCGGCACTTTTCTATTTGGGCTTGGTTTGTATCGGTGTGTGCTTCGGCTCGAGCGTGGGGATTTTTCCGGGCTATGTGGCCGAACAATTTGGTCCGGCGAACGCTAGCATGAACTACGGTGTAATGGCGCTCGCATTCTCTGTTTCTGGCATCATCGGACCGAACATTATTCGCATGAGCGTTGAAGGCGGTCAATACCAAAGCGCTTACTTTATCGCAATAGGCATTAGCGCAGTTGGTCTTTTGGCGGCCAGGTACTGTAAATCATTTGAGAAGAGACATTAAATTTATCCCCCTCTGATTGAACCCCGGCACTGAATCCAGTCGTCGGGGCTTTTTTTTCGTGATGATGTGATCACAAGCTTTCGCTACAATAGTCGCGGGTCGTTTGTCTATAAGGAGTTGAAATGTCTTCGCCAATTCGTTGTGTGCCGGGTTTAAAGTCCGGTTCTTATCAATCTTACGATGCGTTCGGTGTTGATAAAGCCAATGAGGTTAGTGCTTTTCACCGCTCGATTCCCGGTTACGCTCCCACCGAGATGGTGTCATTGTCAGCTTTGGCTCGAGAACTCGGCGTTGAAGCGCTTTACGTTAAAGATGAAAGTTCACGCTTTGGTTTAAATGCTTTCAAGTCACTCGGCAGCTCTTATTGTGTCGCGTCACTAATTAGTGAAAAGCTTGGGATGCCCACTCGTTATGAGTCTGTGGTAAGTGCTGAGGCCAAAGAAAATGTTCAGGGGATGACACTAATAACAGCCACGGACGGCAACCATGGCCGGGGTGTGGCTTGGACAGCGAAACTATTGGGTTTGAAAAGCGTTGTATTAATGCCGAAAGGAACGGCGCTGGAGAGACTGCAAAATATTCAGAAATTGGGAGCGGATGCAAGTATTACCGATCTTGTCTATGACGACACAGTTAAGCTAGCCGCAAAGATGGCTGAAGAAAACAACTGGCTTTTGGTGCAGGACACCGCATGGGATGGTTACGAAGACATTCCATTGAGGATCATGCAGGGTTATTTGACGATGGCACTAGAAGCGGTTGAAGCACTGCCCAAGGCGCCGACACACCTGTTTCTTCAAGCCGGCGTGGGTTCCATGGCGGCGGCAGTCGCGGCATTTTTTGCTGAATACTACGGCAAAGATTGTCCGAAGGTCATTGTTGTGGAGCCAGAGGGAGCCAATTGCTTCTATGAAACAGCTCGTGCAGCAGATGGCGGCATTCATCCTTATGTGGGCGATATGCATTCCATCATGGCAGGTCTTTGTTGCGGGGTGCCGAGTAAGTCAGCTTGGAGCATATTGAAAGAAACCGCGGATTTCTATGTGTCAATGCCGGATTACGTTGCCGCAGACGGAATGCGTATTTTGGGGGCGCCTTTGCCTGGCGATCATCGCGTGGTATCAGGAGAAAGCGGAGCTTCCACTTTTGGTTTGACAGCAGATCTTTTAAGGGATAAACGGTATCAAACAGTTAAGGAAATGCTGGGTTTAAATGAAGCTTCTCGTGTGCTTTGTATCTCAACCGAGGGAGCCACCGACCGGGAAAACTATCGTCGAATCGTATGGGATGGTGCCTGGTCGACTTGTTCAGACTAACTGAAGAGTGAATAAAGACGCCTCAAGGATCAACTCCCTGAGGCGTTATGTTCGTTTTGAGTCCCTTATATTAGAACACAAAGAGCAGGGTTAACACACCGACAATCATGCCGGGTGCTGTACGTTTCACGAGATCCAAAGGATTGGAACGGCACAAACCGGCGATGACAATCACCACACCGGCAATCGGACTCATCGTGCGACCTAATGCACCGGAGACATAGGCCAAGTTGCCCAGGTTCGTGATGCTCATTCCGAAACTTTCTGCGTGCGGCGTGACGGCTTCGTTAAAGGCCATCGTTGCAGCGTCACCTGAACCAACCAAAATTGCCATTAAATACGGTCCTAACACACCACCCCATTGAGCATATTCGTTGGAGGACTTCAGTCCTTCAATCATGACATCAACAAGACCGGCGGCACGAAGTCCCATGGCAAAGACACTGGCGGAAACGATGATACTGACAATATCTGCAAAGCCTTTGCCACAACCGGTAAAGAAGGTGGTGGTTGCTTTGGCTGGACTTGTGCGTGTCACAATGATGGTGTAGATCGCGCCGATTACCATGGCTTGAGCGACGCCCATCTTTAACGCCGGCACACATGTATTGCCGAGAATCAAGAGCACGAGTGGAACGAGCGGAGCCAACGCGTAAAGCAAATTGACGTGATCAATGGTTTCACCAAAATTGCCGTCACCTTCGATCTTGCCGTCGCCTTTGTGGTCACGCAGGGTAAATTCCGTCACAGTGATCATGACAACGCTGATGGCCCAAAGCACCATATAAGTGGTCATATTCTGAAGAATAAATTCCATGCCAGAAATGCCAACATAAGAGCCCACCATGTTTTGGTGCGGCGAACCAGGGTTCAAGAATGAGCCGATCGTGCCGGCTAACACGGCAGCGCCGGCGCCGGCAGGCTTGATGCCAGCGCGGATCATAATCGGGATAAGCGTCGCGCCAACGGCAGCGGCGCAGCCGGCAGCACTTGGGATCGCCGTGTTGACGATCAATGTCACGATTGTGCAGGCAGGAATTAAGAAAACGCCCAAATGCTTAAGAGGGGCTGCGAGCAATGTGACCAAATGCAAGTCCGCTTTCGTGTAGCTCATCAAGAAAGCGAAGCCCATAGCGGCGGTGATGGCTTGCACCAAAGTGGCGCTAGTCATCATCTTAGCGAATTGGTTAAAGGCCTGCATTGGTGCCAATGAAATCAGGCACAGGAAAATACCAGCTGACAGAAGTGTTGTACGCACCTCAAACTTTTTCAAAAGGGCAGCGATAACGGCAAAAATAGTCGCTACGGCAATCCATGCGGTTATTGACATAATGGGTACTCCTATCAAGCGCGGATGCGTTCGGGTTCAGGGGTTGCCAGGTCGATCGTGATCGTTTCATAGCCTTTGTCTTGAAGCGCTTTTTCGCCTCGTTCAGTGGTGATGAAACGAAGACTCTTACCGTAGAGCACTCCGTCTTTCATGTTGATATGGCCGTCGACGTAGGTTTCGGTTGCTGTCAATGACTTCATGTCGACAACCGTAATGTCTGCGACAGCGCCGTCGGTGAGATGACCGCGATCAAAGAGTCGCAAGTGACGCGCCGCGTTAAGACTTGCTTTGAGAACAAACTCAGAAAGGGTGATAGCGCCAAAACGAACCAAGCTCAACCCCATCGGAATAATGACGTTACGCGGAATGCAACCACCGTCAGTAGACATGGCGTCAACGACAAAAGTGCCATCATCGCGCTTGGCTTGCGCAAGCATCAGGCGAGATACCGCTGCATTGACGGGGAAGCAACCAACCACATTTGTGGTGCCTTTTTCTTCCCAATAACGCATGGCGTCCAATCCTTCAAGCGCTTCGGTGATATAGCCGGTGTCGTGTAGTGTTAAAAGCAAACGACGCTTAAAGGCTTCACGAATACCATCAGCGGACACGGGAAGACCATAAATTTCCAAGCAGGTACGCGTTACAAAGTCGAGGACATTGCCATCGGCATCGCAAGACAAATGGGTGCCGTTATAGGGGCTTAAGTAGGCTTCAGACCAAATTCTGGGATGCGATTTCAAAAGTGAAAGGGCTTCATTGGCTTCTTCATCAGCAGCCTTCACGCGACCTCGGCAGTAAGAGTTGATATGAGCAAGGTGCAATCGCATGTCGCCAGCGGTTTCAACCGCTTGGCGCATACCCAAAATGTCTGAGTGTGCTGTTGTAGAGCCGGCATGCCAAGCCACGTAGACGTCTTTTTCGTTACAGAGCTCAATGGTGGTGCGGCAAGCGTCAATCGAGAGCGGCCAGTGACCGCCGACAAGTTTCACGCCAATGGCACCGCCTTCGGTTTGAGAATTGACAAAACCTTCGATTTGGGCGCGTGAAGGCGTGTCGGTTTTCCATAATTCAGACGGTTCCATGCGATCGACAATAGCCACATTGATGCCACTGCCCGTTTTATGACCGTCGTTAAGCAGTTCGGCTAAAGGACCGGCCATGTCTAAACAGGTTGTTATACCGGCGAGCGCAGTCATGCGGGCACCGTATGGTGAGCCGTAAACAGAGCCCAAATGCATGTGCGCATCAATGATCCCCGGAAATACGTATTTACCCGTGCAGTCATCAATGGCTTTAGCGCAGCCGGTCAGCTCTTCACCCACCGCTGCAATTTTTCCGTTTTCAATGGCAACATCCATGATGCCGTTTCGATTGTTAAGCGGGTCCACCACGTGGCCGCCCTTAAGCAATACGTCCCACATAATCTCTCCTTTAGTACGGCCGGCAATAGATCAGAATTCGACCGATAGCCTTAGCGTATGCTTTGATCCTTATTTCGCCAAAATAACTCAGTTAACTGATTGACTTTCTTAGGCTTCGCTATAGTAAGGGTCAACATCAAAACACTTGATAGGGGGCTTAGGCCATGAAGACAACTTTTATCGCAACCGGTGATAGCTTCATTACACGTCACATCGGAGAGTACGGCTACGATGGTTACGAGGACGTGTGTGACCTCATCGATCGTCACGAAGTGCGTTTTGCTAATTTGGAGATGACGTTTCATAACCAAGAGGGCTACCCTGCTGCGGCAAGCGGTGGCACTTGGGCAATGACGGAACCGGAAATGCTTGATGATATGCTGGATTTCGGGTTTAACCTCTTTAACACCGCTAACAATCACACCGGTGACTATGGTCAAGGTGGCATTGCGGCGACAATCCGTCATCTAAAAGAGCGCAATATGACCTTTGCTGGCACGGGTATGACGCTTCAAGAAGCCTCTCGCCCTTGCTATTTGGAAACCCGTCAAGCGCGTGTCGCCTTAATTGGTGTGACGTCCTCTTTTGATCCCGCGGCTCGAGCTGGCGCTCAGAGTGGCGATGTTGTCGGTCGACCTGGATTAAATCCGTTGCGTTATAAAACGGTGTATCACGTCAATGGTGAACATTTCGACATGGTCAAAGAGCTTGCCCGAGTGACATTAGTCAATTGGCCGGTTGAGCAAAAAATTGAGTGTGGGTATTTGCCGCCCTTTGAGGAAGGGTCCTTGCCATTTGGCAAACTGAACTTTGTCCGTGATGACGAGGAATTTATTGAAACGGTACCTCATGCCGGTGATATGAACCGGATTTTGGAAGAAATTAAAGAGGCCAAACGCCAGGCGGATGTTGTGCTCGTGAGTTTCCATGTCCATGAAATGACCGGTAAGGATACGACGCTTCCGGCGCAATTTCATAAAACGTTCTGCCATGCTTGTATTGAGGCCGGCGCTTCTGTTGTGATTGGTCACGGACCTCATGAGCTACGGGGTATTGAGTGCTATCAAGGTGGTGTTATTTTCTACAGCCTTGGCAACTTTATTTTTGAAACGGAAACAACAACGGTTCAACCTGCGGACGCGTTCCAAGAGCAGCGTTTGCCAATGGATATGAAAGTCGGTGCCTACATGGACAACCGTAGTCGAAATGGCACAATCGGCTTCCCTGTGATGCCCAATATTTGGCGTGCCGTAATGGCCGGTTGGACCATCGAAGACGGTAAAGTGACAGAAGTCACTTTATATCCGATTGATCTTGGCATGAAAATGAGTCGTGGTCAACGAGGACTTCCGCGATTGTCCGGCGATGAGGACACGTTGCGATATTTGCAAAGTCTCTCGGAACCCTTTGGCACAAAGATTGAAATCAAGGATGGGGTTGGAATGATTCATCAATAACAACTATATAGGGGAAAGTAATGAGACTCTTGGCCGCCTGCGGGCGGCTTTTTTTAGATCGGGTATGAAGTGGCGATTAAAAAGTATTTTGCAGCAGTAAAGTAAACAAACGCAATAAGACACCCTAAACAGTTAAAATTAATGAGATTCATTTTTTGTAGAAAAGTTCCATGCACAGCGCCAGGCAACGTTCTTTGTTTGAAGAGGTCCAAAATCTTATTACGGAGAAAATTCGATCCGGGGTTTGGAAGCAAGGTGACGCGATTCCAAATGAATTGGAATTAGCCGATCTTTTTGGGGTAAGTCAGGGAACAGTTCGAAGGGCTTTACATGAGCTGGAATCTCATGGTGTTTTACTCAGACGCCAAGGCAAGGGGACGTTCGTCGCTAGTTTCCGCCGTAATTTAGAAAGCCTTCGCGAACGCATTAATTGGTTTGTGCCCGATGATCCGACCGTGTTGGAGTCACACTATCGACTGGTGTTGTTTGAGCAGGTCGATGCGCCGCTGAAAGTGGCTCGTCTGATGCACTGTGACGAAACGGAAAAACTCATCCACATACGTCGTGAATTGTATTATGGCAATGGGGATGTTGTGACCGCTTTCGATGACACCTACCTAAAGGCGAAAGATTTCCCGGGACTAACCGCGGAAGTCATCAGAGACGCTCACTCAGCGAATCTATATGTTCTCTACGAGGAGCGCTACGGTTACTTTATTACATCGATGGAAGACTTGGCGCGAGCAGTCCTTTTGAATCCTTACCAAGCAGTAAAGGCTCACGTCTCAGTTCCCTATCCGGCAATCAGTCTGCAAAGGCGAGCCTACACGTTGGAGGGTCGTTTAATTGAATTGCGTTTTATCGTGAATGTGACAGACATCCAACATATGAGACTGCGCTCGGTCGGGTAATGCAGACCAAGGCGCAGCCATATAAATTATCAGTGAGTTTAGGTAGAACTTTGTTAATTATCGCTTGCATTGGCAATCATCGTGATCGCCTCCACAACCACAGCCGCATCCGTCCGCATGATGATGTCCGTGTTGGGATTTTTCGCAAGCGGCTCGTAAATCACCCTGAAGCTCTCCCGAAAGCAAATGAGCGACTGCTTCGTCGGCCGATCCGCTGACACCTGCCACCAGTTCAATGCCAGCTTGGTCAAGAGCGCTCACAGCACCGTCGCCGATACCCCCGCAAATAACGCATCCGATACCGTTTTCTGTCAAAAGACCCAACATCATTCCATGACCTCGTCCTTGAGCTTGAATGAATTCAGTTTCGACAATCTGATCGTTTTGGACGGTATAAACCTTAAACTGGGCGGCCATGCCGAAGTGTTGATAGATTTGTTCGTTTTTTACAGGTACAGCAATTTTCATTTTCTGATCTCCGTGTGATTTTGTTGAAATTGAAAAACAATGCGGTTGGTGCTCCCAGCGACAATGGCCTATGCAGTTTTGCCTGAAGCTTCCGTGACAAACTTGATAATTGCCACCGTCAATGACGAGTCCCCTGCCGTTGACAACCGCATCCGCAATTTTGGTGCGGGCTTTTTCGTATATTTCGGTGACTGTTGTACGGGAAATACACATCTGTTGGGCACATTCTTCGTGAGATCGCTTTTCTAAATCCACAATGCGGATGACCTCGTACTCGTCGATGAACAACGTCACGGGTGGAAGATTGGAGCAATTTTCAGGAAGAAATGTGCGAAAACGTGGTTCCTCGCACACGCGGCGGCATCGACAAGGTCTAGGCATCAATTTCCCTTTGTATCCGACATATGTCGGAAACTAGAATATCCCCAAATTATTCGAAAAGCAAATTTCAGTCAATGCGCTTCTTGAGTTAACTCAATCATGGCCAAGCAAGGTTAAAAATGACTAAAATAAGCAAATTATTTTGCAGACTGCGCGGCTAGCCTTGACCAGGGGCGGTTTCGGGCAGAGAACTTGGAGTTTTTTATGAAAACATCGCAAATTCGCGAGACCTTTCTGAAATTTTTTGAAAGCAAAGGTCATACGATTGTGCATTCGAGTCCGGTTGTTCCGGGCAACGACCCGACGCTTTTGTTTACGAACGCCGGCATGAACCAATTTAAGGACGTTTTTTTAGGTTTTGACAAACGCCCGTACACCCGAGCGACGACCGCTCAAAAATGTATCCGCGCAGGCGGTAAGCACAATGACTTGGACAACGTCGGCTATACCGCGCGCCATCACACCTTCTTTGAAATGTTGGGTAATTTCAGTTTCGGTGATTATTTCAAGCGCGATGCCATCAAAAACGCTTGGGAGCTGTTGACTCAACATTTTCATTTGCCCCCCGAAAAGCTTTGGGTGACTGTTTACGCTGAGGACGATGAGGCTTACGATATTTGGAATAAAGAAGTCGGCGTGCCGGCTGAGCGGATTGTTCGCATTGGCGACAATAAAGGCGCTCGCTACATGTCGGATAACTTCTGGATGATGGGTGACACCGGCCCCTGCGGTCCCTGCTCAGAAATTTTCTATGACCATGGCGAAAAAGTCCAAGGCGGCCCTCCGGGCAGCCCCGATGAGGATGGTGACCGCTATATTGAGATTTGGAATCTGGTGTTCATGCAGTTTAATCGCGATGAACACGGTGTCATGCACAAATTGCCGAAGCCCTCAGTGGATACCGGTATGGGTTTGGAACGTATTGCGGCGGTGCTTCAACACGTTCACAGTAACTACGATATTGACCTTTTCAAGAACCTTTTGGCTGCTGTGAAGAGTGCGGTGGAAGCCGCCGGCGCTCAAAACGTTGATCCGGCGAGCCCCTCCTTGAAGGTGATTGCCGACCACATTCGTGCCTGCACTTTCTCCGTGGCTGACGGCATTGTGCCGGGTAACGAAGGTCGCGCTTATGTATTGCGTCGCATTTGTCGTCGTGCGATTCGTCATGGGTATAAGCTCGGTGCGAGAAAGCCCTTCTTTGCCAATTTGGTTGATGCCGTGGTGAAGGAAATGGGCGATGCCTATCCTGAAATTCGCAATCCGAAGATCAAAGGCGTGATCGCTAAGGAAGAGGATCGTTTTGCTCAAACCTTGGCGCAAGGCATGCAAATTTTGGAAGACGCCATTGCTCAAACCAAAGGTTCAGTGCTTTCGGGCGATGTGGCCTTCAAGCTTCACGATACCTACGGTTTCCCTGTTGATTTGACGGCTGACGTTTGCCGCGAACGCAATATGACAGTCGATATGGCTGGATTCGATGCGGCGATGCAAAATCAGCGCGACATGGCTCGCGCCAACGCGAAGTTTAAGATGGCGGCTGGTCTTGACTATGCCGGCGCTGAAAACGTGTTTACCGGTTATACGAGCTACGCGGAAAAGGGAGCCAAGGTTTTAGCGCTCTATAAAGACGGTGATAAGGTCGATGAAGCTTTCGCCGGTGACGATTGCGTGATTGTTTTGGATAAAACACCGTTTTATGGCGAAAGCGGTGGTCAGGTGGGTGATACCGGTACCATGAAAAATGACACGACCATGATTCGTGTCATTGATACGCAAAAGGTGAAAGCTACCGTTTGGGGGCATCACGCTCACGTCGAAGAAGGCTCCGTGAAGGTTGGCGATGTGTTTGATGTCGCAATTGACAGTGATCGCCGAGAGGCTATCCGCCGCAACCACTCTGCCGCGCACTTGTTGCAATACGGCTTGCGGGAAGTGTTAGGTGAGCACGTTTTGCAACGGGGTTCCTGGGTTGGACCGGATGTGGCTCGTTTTGACTTCACGCATGGCGAAGCAATGACTGCCGAGCAAATTCATGAAGTGGAGCAAATTGTCAACCGCTGTGTGTTGGCAAACACGGAGGTGATCACGAGTGTGATGCCGATCGAAGAAGCGAAAAAATCCGGCGCTCTGATGCTTTTCGGTGAAAAGTATGGCGATACGGTTCGCATGCTTCAAATCGGACCGTCGAAGGAATTGTGCGGTGGTACTCACATTGCGCGCACCGGCGACATTGGTTCCTTTAAGATTTTGAGTGAATCCGGCATTGCAGCAGGTATTCGTCGTGTGGAGATGACCACCGGTATGAACGTGGTTGAATTGACCCACAGACAGGAAACCGCTTTGAAGCAAACGGCTGCAGCCTTAAAGAGTCCGGTGGATCTCGTGGTCGATAAGGCCCATGCGACCTTTGAGACCGTCAAGAGCCTCGAAAAAGAAATTGTTCGTCTGAAGGAAAAGATGGCTGCTATGTCGGCCGCAAACCTTGCCGCTTCCGCTAAAAACGTCAATGGCATGAAGCTTGTCGTTTCGAAGGTTGAAGGGGTTGATGCCAAGAGCCTGCGCTCAATGGCTGAAAGTTTGCGCGACAAATTGGGTGATGCTGTGGTGGTGCTGGCCGTGGTGAACGACGGCAAGGCACAATTGGCCGCCGGTGTGTCTAAGAGCTTGAATGCTCGAGTGAAAGCCGGGGAGGTGGTCTCCTACGTTGCTCAACAGATGGGTGGAAAAGGTGGTGGTAAACCTGATTTAGCCATGGCCGGCGCGCCCGATGTCGCCAAGCTTGACGTGGCGTTAGCCGGTGTCGAAACGTTTTTGCAGACAAAGTAGACGCCATGCTGTTCGATCGTCAGATTGATACACGGGGCACCAAGTGCCCCATGCCGGTCTTAAAAACGAAAAGAGCCCTTGCAACAATGCAGCAAGGCGAGGTTCTTTGTGTTTTAGCCACTGACCCCGCCAGCATGGGAGATCTGGTTCAGTTTGCGAAACAAACCGGTCACCAGATTCTTACCCAAGAAGAAAAAGACGGTGTGTACATTCATTACCTAAAGCACAAGTGATGGCTTTGAAGAGGCATCGATTCGCGGATCGGTGCTTTTTCTTTATGGAGCTTTCAGGATAAGTGGCGAATTGTTTGTTTTTAGATAGTGGAATTAGTGTCTTCAATTAACGTCGTGCTAAAAACGAATTTTGACAACTATTAGAGGTTGATATATAGTTCGATGTCGAACAATTAAGGAAACTTATAAACTTGTTGTTTCAAACGCGGTTCGTTTACGAGAAATTTTTAGGTAGGTTCGCCGAGGTTCGAAACCCGCGTTTGATGCAATTCCAGGTAATCTGGAACGTTTTTTGAATTGTCAATTTTCAGAAAATGAAATTCAGCAGATGGATCGAGTGTTGCACTAAGCAGCCCCAATCACTGACTGAATGAACCGCTCTCAGGTAGAGCGGTTTTAACAATATAAATAGTTCGATATCGAACAAAGGAGAAAAAATGTCTAACGTTAAATTTGCCCACGTGGATTTCAATGCGCCCAGAACAGAGTTGCATGATTTGCTAAATTTGACTGGCGCCGAAGTCTCCATCAACCAGTTGCCAGTCGGTGTGAGTGTTCCTTTTGTCCATGCTCATACTGAGAACGAGGAACTTTATGTGGTTTTGGATGGCTCTGGAGTGGTTTTTGTCGATGGTGTGGAAAAGGCAATTGCAAAAGGCGATTGCTTCCGTATCGCTCCGGAAGGTCAACGCTGCTTGAAAGCCTCTGAGCAATCGCCATTGACTTATCTTTGCCTGCAGGCGAAGGTCGGTAGTCTGTCGCACTTCACGTTGACTGACGCGGTGGTTCGAGAGGATTTCACGAAGCCGTCTTGGCTTTAATTCGGTTGGTGGTGGCTATTCATTTGTTGAATAGCCATCATCTAATATCTTGTTTTTGTGTAAGTTTTTTGTGAATTTGTCGAAGGTACTTTTCTGCCCTATCGAGAGATTCCCGTTGCTTTTGCAATTCAGACAAGTAATTTTCAACATTTTGCAGTAGCCATTCGCTTCCCAATTGTGGGTTGTCCATAAACTGTATCACACGGACGATGCATTCCAATTTCATTCCGTTAGAACGACATGCCATAATGAGTTGCAATCGTTTAAGATCGGAAGACGTGTAAATTCGTTGGCCTCCCACATTGCGGGCTATGCTTTTCAATAAACCCTTAGATTCGTAAAAACGAATGGTTCCAATAGGACAACCTGTTATTTGAGAAAGTTCGCCGATACGCATCTGTATTTCCTATAAACCGATTATCGGTCAAGACTGTTGATCGAAAAAAGGAGGAATAGCTCCACTATTCCTCCAAGTTTGGATCAAGGTTACAAGTTTTTAACAAAAAGTGCTCTGATGGCGTTCAATATGGCCAGAATCATCACTCCAACGTCTGCAAAAATAGCCATCCACATATTCGCCAGACCTAAAGCGCCCAGAATCAAACAGGCGACTTTAATGCCGATCGCAAACCAAATGTTTTCTTTGACAATGGCCAGGCACTTGCGGGAAATCTTGATGCCTTTGGCAATTTTTATCGGATCATCGTCCATTAAGACCACGTCAGCGGCTTCAATGGCGGCGTCCGAACCCATCGCACCCATGGCGATGCCGATATCTGCTCGAGATAGGACTGGAGCGTCGTTGATGCCATCACCGACAAATGCAAGCTTTCCATGCGATGGATTTTGAGCGATCAACTCTTCAACAATGCGAACTTTGTCTGAGGGCATCAATTCGCTTCTAACTTCGTCAATGCCGAGTTCCTTAGCGACTCGCTCTGCTACCATTTTGCTATCGCCTGTGAGCATCACGGTCTTTTTCACTCCGGCCTTTTTTACAGCCTCAATTGCCTCTTTCGCATGTGCTTTGATTCGATCAGCAATAACGATATGGCCACTGTACTCACCATTTATGGCCACGTGAACGATGGTTCCAACACTGTGACAGGCAAGGGGTTTTACATGAAGGCGATTCATCAATTTTTCGTTACCAGCGGCAATTTGTAATTCATCAATTTGAGCAATGACACCCTCTCCGCCAATTTCCTGAATGTCTTTAATTCGTTGACGATTCAGTGGCAAACCATAAGCCTTTTGTAAACTTTTGCTGATGGGGTGAGAAGAGGCGCTTTCAGCAAGGGCCGCCAATTCCAGCAATTTCTTTTCTTGGATTTTGTTGTGGTGAATGCCAACCACTTCAAAAACCCCTTCCGTTAAAGTGCCTGTTTTATCGAAAACCAAGACTTTAGTTTGCGATAAATTCTCCAAGTAGTTTGAACCCTTGACCAAAATACCTTGGTTGCTGGCTCCGCCGATGCCAGCAAAAAAGCTGAGCGGAATACTGATCACAAGCGCGCAAGGACAACTAATGACTAAAAATACAAGGGCGCGGTAAATCCAGTCATCCCATTGAGCATCAATGCCCATTCCAAATAAGCGGACCAAAGGAGGGATGATAGCCAAGGCCAACGCGCTGAAAAAGACAATCGGTGTATAGACTCGGGCAAAGCGGGTAATAAACGCTTCGGAGCGAGATTTGCGCGAACTCGCATTTTCGACTAATTCAAGTATCTGGGAAACTGTGGAATCACCGAAGAGTTTCGTGGTTTTAATTTTCAGCAACCCGGATAAATTGATGCAACCGCTTGTGATTTCATCATTGACACCGATTGGACGTGGAAGGCTTTCGCCGGTGAGCGCGCTGGTATTAAGGTTAGATTGGCCTTCAATAACGATGCCGTCCAATGGAACTTTTTCGCCGGGTTGAACGACAATCGTATCGCCCACCTTAATTTCGTCAGGGTCAACTTTAACCAGCTTCCCATCTCTTTCTATATTGGCATAATCGGGTCGAATGTCCATTAATTGGCTGATGTTCTTACGGCTTTTCCCCACGGCATAACCTTGAAACCATTCGCCGATTTGGTAAAAAAGCATGACAGCCACAGCTTCTGTGTAATCACCGGTATTGTCATATAAAGCGATAGCGATAGCGCCTAATGTGGCGACTGTCATCAGGAAGTTTTCGTCAAAAATTCGACCGTTGGAAATACCTTTGGCGGCTTTAAGCAAAATGTCGTAACCGACGATGAGATAGGGAATTAAAAATAACCCGAGGCGTAAATAGCCCGTCACTGGCGATACAACCAGCGCGATTAAAAGCGCAGAAGCAACGATGATGCGCAGGAGCATCGATTTTTGTTTCGCCTTCATTATTTTTATCCTTTTTATTATTAAGTAACCATTTAATTGTTGGATCTTAAAAAAGCACCACGCGTGATGGTGCTTTGTGTGATGAGGGACTAAAGCGAAATTTCGCAGTCCGGCTCGACTTTTTTACATTCGGACAAAACCGTCTTCATGACTGATTTGACATCTACGCCATCTTCAAAGGTGACAATCATTTTTTGCGTCATAAAGTTAACAGTAACTGAGGCTACGCCAGCAACCTTTGAGGCGGCTTGTTCCATTAATTGAGCGCAATTGGCGCAGTCGACTTCAATTTCGAATGTTTTTTTCATGATAGGCTCCTTAGATTTATCAATTAAACAATCATTTAATCTATAAATGGAAATATAATCGCAATGTTAAAAGATGTCAAGATTAAATAATTGTTTAATTTATGAGCTCAGACTTTCATTTTCCCCATCAGCATGGTCATCATGATGAAATGGCAGAGGTTCTACCGAATACCGAGCGATTTGACGCGGTCGCCAATGTTTTTAAGCAGTTAAGTGATCCCGTGCGTTGCAGAATTTTTTTACTGTTATGTCACTCTGAAGAATGCGTGATTAATGTAGCTGCCTTCATGGAAATGAGCAGTCCGGCGGTTGCACATCATTTGCGGTTATTAAAATTCGCCGGTTTAGTCCAGAGCCGTCGAGAGGGGAAAGAGGTTTTTTATCGCGCGGCCGATTCCGAGTTGGCCCAAGCTTTGCACCATATGATTGAAAAGGTCATGCATCTATCGTGTGCAAAATAGTTTCCAACCACTCTTGAAGCTACAGTAACTAGAGATCTTATTCTTCTTTATGCCTTTTTAAAGGAGAATATGGCAATGTTATTTAAGCAAATTCGCAGCGCCACGTCCATTGTGACTTTTGCAGGCAAACGCTTTCTAATTGACCCGATGTTGGCGCCGGCAAACACCTATCCCATTGTCCCTGACGCGCCGGTTTGTGGTCCTGGGAATCCAACGATTGAGCTTCCTTGTAGCATTGAGTCGCTGTTCAATGTTGATGCCATTGTGGTAACGCACTGGCATTTTGATCATTTTGACGAAATGGCCATGCGGCACCTTCCAAAAAACATTCCTTTGTTCGCACAAAATGACGAGGAAGCGGTTTTATCGAGAGAGCGAGGTTTCCAAGATGTCAGAGTTTTGACTGAAGAAGGAACGGTTTTTGGAGATATTCAACTTTACCGAACGCCGTGTGATCATGGCAGTGGCGATTTGGTGACGGAACATTTCTATCGTTTGGTTAAGTTAACCGATCAGGCAAGTGGCGTTGTTTTTACATCAGATGCAGAGCAAAGCGTGTTTTATCTGGTTGGGGATTCTATCTATTACGCAGGGGTTGTTGACACAATTAAAAAACATTCTCCTGATGTCATTGCAGTCAATGCCGCAGGCGCTCAAGCGCCCAGGGGGCACGCGTTGATTATGAACGAATACGATATCTGGGCGCTAATGAATGATTTCCCTCATTTAAAGGTCATTGCTACACATATTGAAGGCGTATCGCATGCGACGGTAACCCGCCATTCGTTACGAGAGTTTGCGAAGGATAAAAAGTTAAATCAACTGTATATTCCAGATGATGGCGTGACGCTGACGTTTTAATTCGCAAAAGGCTACCGACTTTTGCTGTTCGGTAGCCTACTTTGGTCAAGAGGTTTTCAATCAACAGCAATATCGCCGTAAATATCGGCCCACATCGGCCAGATGGTGCTGTAGGTGATGGCAGTCAATACAAAGGCGATTGGGGTCATGATATAGATTGCGTAATCGGAAATTCCAAGTGCCGAAGCCAAGAAAATCGTCCCGAAAGAGCAAAGCATGGTGATGACTCCTAACAAAATAAGGAGCACCAAAATCGCCAGCCAATTTCGAAGGCATCCAAAAAAAGAATAGAAGATAGCCTTCCCAAGGGTCATGTTCTTCCAGGCGACAAGAGCCGGGGCAAACCAGGTCGCCATTTGACCGGCGGTGTAACATAGGAGAGTGATAATTGCCGCTGTCCAGGGGAAATGATCCAACACGGATTGACAAACGATCTCACCGTTGCTGACTTGCCACTGACTCATTTCATCCATGGCGGTCAACAGGTAGATGTAATTGGCCACTAGCAAGAATGCTGCGTAGACCAACCCGATTCTGAAAAGTCGATAGCGCATCGGCCGGTCTTTAAAAAGTCGAACGATGACACCATAATCGGGTTCGCGCCCGTCGTAAGCGTCTTTTGTTCCTTGAATGATCAACAAGGTGCCAAATGGCATGAACAGCGCTGCGAGAACCAGTCCGATAAACGGCAATGTGCCCAAAATCGACATGGTGAAAACGTAAAAAATACAAATGCTCACCATGCCAAAAGGGGCTTGGCGAATGGCCTGAAGCCCCTGACGGATCCATTTAATCGGGGAAGAAAAGGAGGCAATGTGTCCCTGCATCTCAGAATCCGAAGTTAATGAATTTTGGAGTTCCCAGAGTATCTTTGCTGTGACCGGGAGCCGAGCTTGCCGAATACTCGGAACGGTTTTCAACAGAATAAGGTACTCGAGTCGAACCGGGTGTCACAACGTATTCGGTAATACGGTTATTTTGATCGCGGACTGTCTCAATTTGAGTGCGCGAACCCACGGGCTTCTCAGCGCGACCTTCTTCGCGGTCCTTGCGAGCCTTGGCATAGTCGGCTTCTGACTTTAAATAGAGTCTTCCCCGGGCTAATCCAAATTGTGTTTCAAAATTTGGATCATTTTCTTGCGAGTTAGTTGAAATGATCTAATAGGAGTCAACTGAAAATACAGATAACTAAATGGGACTTTTCCTTCAAAAGGACAACTCTTTGAACGCAAACCCTAGTGAGTTGGGGATTTATTGCTTTCTACAATAAGTCGAAATTTCTTACTAGGGAGCCAATATGTCTTTAACATTTTGGGCAGCGATCTTTATTGTTTTATTAGCATTGGTTGCGCTATTGAAGCGGTATGAAACTCGCTTAGTTCTGTGTTTGTCGGGTCTGGCAATGTGTATTGTTGCCATGGATCCAATGGCGGCTTACAACCAGTTTGCCAAGTCAATGACAACTGGTAACCTGATTCAATCAATTTGCTCTGCCATGGGTTTTGCATTTTTGGTGGGTTACACTAAATGCGATATTCATTTGGTTCAATTACTAACTCGTCCTGTTAAATCACTGGGTCTTTTCCTCATTCCATGCAGTGCGCTTTTGACAACAATTGTCAATGCGGCAATCCCGTCGGCTGCTGGCTGTGCTGCCGCCGTCGGAGCAACGCTCATTCCTTTAATGATTCGTTCTGGTATCAGTCCCGCAGGTGCAGCCGCAGCTGTTTTAATCGGGACTTATGGTTCGAACTTTAACCCTGGTGGTGCACACCCAGTGATGATTTCTGGTATGGCAGGCATTGATCCGATGCAATATACCATTGATTATTCGATAACTTATGCAACGGTCTCTTTGGTTGGGATCATCATGATCACAGTGGTGGAATTTATTCTCAAAGACTACCGGAAGACGAATCCTAACGAAGCTGTGAAACTTGATATCAAGTCTGTTGCTGTAGAAAAGGTCAATGTTTTGTTTGCCATCGCTCCGTTGGTGCCTCTTGTGATTTTGCTTCTAGGAAATACCTACGTTCCCGCTATCCGCATGGGAGTGGCTCAAGCTATGTTGATTGGTGTCACTTACACAATGCTTGTGACGCGGGTCAATCCCCAGAAAGCGTTTTCAGAATTTTTCACCGGAGCTGGCAAAGGGTACGGGAATGTGCTCGGCATCATTATTGCGGCTGGTGTTTTTGCGTGTGGTCTTCGCGAAACTGGAGTAGTAGGCGCTTTGATTGAGGCTCTCAAGCATGCTAATGAATATGCTCGTGTTGGCGGTGCCTCTGGGACTTTTTTAATGGCAGTTCTTACCGGTTCCGCTGACGCTGCAATTTTTGCTTTTAATGAGGCTGTAACTCCCCACGCAGCAGAATTCGGCATGACAATCACCGATTTGGGCAACGTTGTATCCACTGCAGGACAATTGGGGCGCACGATGAGTCCGATTGCTGGTGTTGTCATTTTGCTGGCAGGGATGGCCCAGGTTTCTCCGATGGATCTGGTCAAACGAACCGCTGTTCCAATGATCACAGCCTGGTTGGTGTTGATTCTCTTTTTCTAGTTATTAGCAGGCTTGAGAGGTTTTCTCTGTAAGTTGTGAGAGAGTAGATAATATGCAAAATTCATATATTGAAGAAATGATACAAGACCGTCGACGATTACATCGTCGCCCAGAATTGGGATGGACAGAATTTGAAACAACAGCACTCATTGTCAAGCGACTTCGTAGGCTCGGTTTTCAGGTTCTTTTGGGTACGCATTATCTGAACCCTAAATTCATTATGGGGCGAGATGAGTCTGCGGTAGAACAGGCGATGCAGAGGGCTTTAGAAAACGGTGTAGACGAGGCGTTTCTTAATGAAACGGAACGATATACGGGATGTGTCGGTATTTACAACACTGGTCGTCCAGGTCCTGTGACGGCATTCCGGTTTGATATTGATGCGCTTCCCATTGAGGAAACTGATGCTGCGGATCATGAAGCTAATCTTGCTGGGTATCGCTCCGAGCGCAAAGGTTTGATGCATGCTTGCGGCCATGACGGCCATACGGCAGTTGGACTGGCGGTGGCCCACTGGATAAGCGATCGGCGGGATAATCTTTGTGGCACCATTAAGCTCATTTTCCAGCCAGCCGAGGAAGGCACCCGAGGCGCTCTACCTATTGCAGAAAGCGGCATTTTGGACGACGTTGATTTTATGATCGGCTCGCATATTGGGAATTGTTGCCGTTTGGGTGAAGTGGGCATTTGTTTGGGGGGATCCCTAGCAACAACAAAACTTGATGTGAACTTTACGGGATTGGCAGCGCATGCCGGACTAGCGCCGGAAAAGGGTAGGAACGCTTTGTTTGCTGCCTGCAATGCAGCAACAACTTTGGCTGGGATTCCCCGTAATAGCCAAGGCAGTACAAGAATTTCCGTCGGGAAACTCGTCGCTGGTGAAAGTCGTAATGTCATCCCTGTTCATGCCTATATGCAGGTAGAGGTGCGTGGGGAGACAGAGGAGGTCAACGATTACATGACCGAAAACGTCAAACGCATCTCCACCAATATTGCCAAAGCTTATGACGTGAAATGTGATTGCCAAATAGTAGGGCGCGCTACCACTCTGTTGTCGACTCAAAAGGCATGTGCTGTGCTTGAGAAAGTCGCCAAAAATCTCGATGGAGTATCTAGCGTCAGGAATATTGAAAAGGTAGCCGGTTCAGAAGACTGTACTTGGTTGATTCGCAAAGTGGTTAAGCACGGAGGCGAAGGGGCTATGTTCTTGTTTGGATGCAATCACAATGGTCATCACCGTAGTGATTTTTCGATACAGGATAGAGAAAGTTTACCCATTGGATTTGGAATGTTTACCGGATTTTTAAGTGAGGTCAACATGAAATAATGGAATGATATTAAGTTTGGGAAGAAATAAAGAATTAGGTGCCAAGAAATCCTGTGGTCAAACATGAGAGGAATTGGCACTTTTAATTTATTAAAGAATTCATTCAGTATTCTTTTGGCTCGCTAAATCTCTGATTAGGGATCAACCTCAAACGGTTAACTGTTATTGAAAATTCTTATTTGTTTTCTGTATAACTCGGCAGTTTCGATGATTTGTTCAAAATTTAAAGGAGCTTGACGATGCCTTTGGATTCTCCTTACGACAATTCCGTTGAATCTCTGATTTCTTTTACCCCTAAAGCAACGCGTTACGCCCAAGTTAAAAGGGAAATAATTGATCATATTCAAAAGGAAATATGGCCGTACGGTTACAAATTACCAAGCGAAATTCAATTGGCTCAAATTTTTAAAGTGAGTCAGGGGACAATGCGTAGGGCATTGCGCGATCTCGTTCAGGAAGGATTCTTGATTCGGCATCAGGGACGAGGAACTTTTGTAAATAGTTATAGCGCAAATTTCGATCTCTTCTACAAAAAGTTTGTTCCTATCAGAGCAGATGATCCGAACAAGACTTGGAAGACAGTGACTCGAATGACTTTATTTGAGGTCATTCCGATAAATCTCCAGATTGCTTCTTTGATGCAAACTAACGATCTAACCGAAAAAATCATTCATATTCGGAGACTGCATTACGCAAAATTGGACGATCAGAATATTCGTAGGGTTGATGTGTTCGGTGAACTTTTCCTAAGACAACGTTTCTTTCCTACACTCACTGAAACGGTCTTCCGTGGTCAAAAGAACAGCTTGTACGCTTTTTATCAGAATACTTTGGGTGTAACCATCATGCATTCCAGAGATATTATTAAAGCCGTGTTTTTAACTCAAGAGCAAGCGCGCCTTGCTCATGTGAGCTATCCTTACCCCGGATTGGCGTTGCAGCGCCAATCTTATGACATCAACAATAATATCGTGGAACTGCGCTACCAAGTTTGTCTGACTGATCGATGTCACCTAGAGTGCCTTAACTAAAAGCACTTTAAAATTTCGGTACTATCGCAGGCATAGTTTTAGGGGACGACCCTTTGGACACCGATTCTTAGAGGAATGTTGTATCTAGTTTCTTTGTCGCTTGCTTTGTTCTGTTTTGTAGACCGAAGACCCCGAACGAATAACATTGCCAACCTTCAGTGAACCCCAATCAGGCATAGCTGCTCTAACTCTGTGGTAAGCGGTTTGACAGACGCTGTTCATATTTTAATTTGCCAAGAGGCTACCGACATTTGCTGTTCGGTAGCCCGCTATGGTCAAGAGGTTTTCAATCAACAGCAATATCGCCGTAAATATCGGCCCACATCG
>ERZ779866.1573-NODE-1573-length-22748-cov-9.394791_pt1 | contig 22748 bp, 19 predicted proteins | sample MGYA00511248_ERZ779866 | MGnify/ENA primary metagenome ERZ779866 (study PRJEB29588, sample SAMEA2155758) | human gut metagenome | biome: human gut; feature: human-associated habitat; material: faeces | place: Denmark | collected 2008/2010 ... | reverse complement strand
TTTTCCTCCTCTTACATAGCGTCAAATGTCGATCGAATCGCTTTGATAAAAGATAGAGAATCCAGCGTTTGTGCATGTTTCAGCGATGTCATTGCCGCCAAATCTCCCGTCATTTTTCCGCTTGCTATGGTATCCAGACAGGCCTTTTCCATTTTATCTGCAAAGGCCGGGAGCGCATCGATCCCATCCAGCTCTCCACGTGTCCTCAATGCGCCCGTCCACGCATAGATCGTTGCCATCGGGTTAGTGCTGGTTGTTTCTCCCTTTAAGTGCCTATAATAATGCCTAGTCACTGTGCCATGCGCGGCTTCATATTCGTATAAACCGTCCGGAGAAACCAATACGCTTGTCATCATCGCCAAAGAGCCAAAGGCCGTAGCGACCATATCGCTCATCACATCGCCGTCATAGTTCTTGCAGGCCCAGATAAAGCCGCCCTTCGAGCGGATGACCCGGGCCACCGCGTCGTCAATCAGGGTGTAAAAATAGGTGACGCCCGCCTGCTCAAATTTGGCCTTATATTCCTTCTCGTACAGGTCCGCGAAGATGTCCTTAAAGGTGTGGTCATACCGCTTGGAAATGGTGTCCTTGGTGGAAAACCACAGGTCCTGCCGGGTGTCTAGGGCGTACTGAAAACAGGAGCGGGCAAACGAGGTGATGGACCTATCCAAGTTGAACTGGCCCTGAAGCACACCGGGGCCGTCAAAATCCTGGATGGTCTGGCGATGCTGGGTGCCGTCGGCGTCGGTGAACACCAGCTCCGCCTTACCCGGACCGGGTACCCGGTACTCCGTGGCCTTGTACACGTCGCCGAAAGCGTGGCGGGCGATGGTGATGGGCTTCTCCCAGTTTTTCACCACAGGCGAGATGCCATTGACCATGATGGGAGCGCGAAACACTGTGCCGTCCAGGATGGCCCGGATGGTGCCGTTGGGGGACTTCCACATCTGGGACAGCTTGTACTCCTCCACCCGCTGGGCATTGGGGGTGATGGTGGCGCACTTCACCGCCACACCGTACCGCTTCGTGGCCTCAGCCGCATCCACCGTGATCTGGTCTTTTGTCTCCTCCCGCTTAGGGAGGCCCAGGTCGTAGTACTCCGTCTTCAGGTCGATGTAGGGCTCCAGCAGCTCCTCCTTGATCTGCTGCCAGAGGATGCGGGTCATCTCATCCCCGTCCATCTCCACCAGAGGTGTCTTCATCTGAATCTTGCTCACGCTTCGTTCCGCTCCTTTCTTACCAATCCCGGAAGGGCAGCATCACAACCCCACCGGTACATCAATACTTGGGATAGCTGGGGCCGCTGGGTCTGTCCTGCCCGTTCCCCTCCCCGTCCTTCTTTTCCTCCGTGCCGCCGGCGGGCGGGTTCAGCGTCTCCCGGGACTGGCCGGGCTGGCCGGCCGTCCAGGTGTAGGAGGACTGGTCCCAGGCGTCCCGGCGTTCCGGCCCATTCCGGTCCCAGGGGTCCTGTCCCCCGCCGCCGGGGGCGGTCCAGCCGCCCTGCTTCTGGGGCTGGCGGCCCAGGAGAAAGTCATAGAACCGGGCCACGCTGCCGGTGAGATAGGGCTGGAGCCACAGGCTGATAGCGAGCTGTACCAGTAGAAGTATCAGCACGATCACCCAGAATATACCCCACACGGCAAACAGGTCCGCGACCTGTCCGCTAGCGGACAGTGCCGCACCCAACACTCCGCCCAGCACGAGTACCAGGATGAGGAGGCCCACGAAAAAGACGGCGAACATCACCAGGTACCAGCCGATGAAGGACAGCTGCAGCACAAACAGCTTGCCGGTGTTGCCCCGCATCATCTCCTTGCTCCGGCGGACGGCCTGCATCCCGGACACACCCTGGTCCAGCAGGATGTAGTCCGCCAAGGCGTACCGCAGGGACACCCAAACCAGCACCACTATGTAGGCGATCATGCCGGCGAACATCACCAGCGCCCCCAGGAAGGGCACCGCCGTGGCCAGGCCCGCGCCCAGGATCATCACCACCACCAGGCCCAGGGTGAACAGCAGGGACCACAGGAAAATGAACACGCCGGTGAGCAGCCGGGTGAGCAATACGCCCCCAGCCCGAGGGAAGGCACAGAACAGGGTGGATACCCCGGGGTTCTGCCCCCGGGACATGGCCAGGCAGTAGCCTTCATAGCCCACGGTCATCAGGCTCTGCCACAGGTAGAGCACCAGGGCCACCACCAGGCTGCCCAGAGCGATGGCCAGGATCATCTGTATCCCGTTGCCGAAGATCCACCTGAGCAAGGCGTCCACAGCCATGTCCGGATCGGTACCGTTGATGAGCATGGTCAGGTAGTAGCTCATGATCGTGCTCGACCAGTTCAGTCCGCTGAGGATCTGCCGAATCACTCCGGTTCCCACCGCGCTGATCACCAGGTACAGCAGAGTCATCCAGATGGGCCGGGGCCGGGTCTGCCGCATGACCTGCTTGACGCTCTGCTTGAGTTGGGCACGTTGGTATTCCACGAAAACACTCCCTTTCTCTTCTCTGCCCACATTGTACCGTATGGGGGCGGAAAAAGCAATCCTTTCCGAATCTTCGCCCGCCCCAAGCTTACCGACAGGCCAGTGCCCCGGCGGGCAAGCCCGCCGGGGCACTCAGTCCGCCGGAAAAGGCAACGCCATTTTTGACGGATCCGTTCTGGTGATTTCCCGGGAAAATGCGTCATTCCTCGATCTGGCCGCGGCGCTTTCTCTCGCGCCACGCCGCCCGGTTGCCCGACCAGAGCCCCAGGGCGTTGGAGCCCAGCTCAAACAGCCGCTCAAAGCACCAGATCACCGAGGGGGTAAGCATGAGGAAGACCACGATGACCAGCCCGGACTGGAAGTCCAGGGGGGTGAGCTCAAAGAAGGAGCCGAAGCCCAGCACCGCCACCAGGAAGGCCACTACCATGGAGCCCAGCAGCGTCCACCGCTTCCAGTCCATGGGCCGGGAGATGTAGTACAGCACCAGCAGGCCCACCTCCCCCATGATCACCGTGGCCAGGGTGGACAGGGTGGCCCGCTCAAAGGTGAAGGCCATGGTGAACAGCTCGATGCCCACGATGAGCACGATGTTGGTCAGTCCCCCCGGCAGAGCCCGGCGCAGCACGTTCTGCATGAACCGGCCTTTCACCATCTCGTGGTTTGGCTCCAGAGCCAGCACAAAGGAGGGGATCCCGATGGTCACCGCGCTGATGAGGGTCATCTGGATGGGGATGAAGGGGTAAGGGAAACCGGCAAACAGGGTGATGAGGGAGAGGAAGAAGGACAGGATGTTCTTCACCAGGTACAGGGCGGCGGATCGCTGGATGTTGTTGATGACCCGTCGCCCCTCCTCCACCACATGGGGCATGGAGGCGAAGTTGGAGTCCAGCAGCACCAGCTGGGCCACCTGGCAGGCGGCCTCCGCCCCCGAGGCCATGGCGATGCCGCAGTCGGCGTCCTTCAGGGCCAGCACGTCGTTCACCCCGTCCCCCGTCATGGCCACGGTGTGCCCCGCCTTCTGCAAGGCTTTCACCAGCTTGCGCTTCTGGTCGGGGGTCACCCGGCCGAAGACGGTAAAGTCCCGCACCGCCCGGGCGTAGTCCTCCGGCTGGCGCAGGGTGGCCGCGTCCACGAACCGCTCCGCCCCCTCAATGCCCGCCTGGCGGGCCACCTGGGACACTGTCTCCGGGTTATCTCCGGAGATGACCTTTACATGCACCCCCTGCTGGGCAAAGTAGCGGAAGGTGTCCGGCGCCTCAGGCCGGATGGGGTTGGACAGCACCGCCAGGGCCACCGGGTCGATGAGTCCGGACAAGCCGCCCTCGCCGGTGGGAGGGGTATCACATTTGGCCAGCAGCAGCACCCGGCAGCCCTGGGCCTGATAGGGGGCCACCATGGGCTGGATCAGTTTATACTCCTCCCCCAGGATAAACTCGGGGGCGCCCACCACGTAGGAGCCGTGGCCCCGGAACACCACCGCCGACCACTTGTTGGCGGAGGTGAAGGGCACCGTGCGTTCCGCCTGCCAGACAGAGGGCTTATCAAACCGCTCCGCCATAGCCCGGGCGGTATCGTTGTCCGCATCCATCACCTGGTAGTAGGCGTTGAGGATCTCCTCCACCTTGGCACTGGGATACTCTTCCTCATCCAGGCACACCACCTCCTGCACCGACATCTCCGGCTGGGTGATGGTGCCCGTCTTGTCCACGCACAAAACGTCCACCCGGGCCAGGGTCTCAATGGCGCTCATCTCGTGGACCAGGGTCTTCCTCTGGGCCAGCCGGACCACGCTCACCGCCAGGGCTACGCTGGTAAGCAGGTACAGCCCCTCGGGGATCATGCCGGTGAGGGCAGCCACCATGGAGGTAATGGAGGTGGCGAAGCTCCCCTCCTGGACAAAGAACTCATTGCAGAACAGGGCCACGCCGATGGGGATGAGGGCAAACCCGATCACCCGGATCAGTCGGTCCAGGGATTTCATCATCTGGGACTTGCCCACCCCCTGGTCGGCCTTGGCCTCCAGGGCCAGGCGGGAGGCATAGCTCTCCGCCCCCACATGGTCCATCCGGGCCCGGCACTTGCCGGACACCACGAAGCTGCCCGACAGCAGCTGGTCGCCGGGATTTTTGGTGATGGGGTCGGCCTCACCGGTGATGAGGGCCTCGTTCACCGTCACCTGGCCGGACATGACCGGGCCGTCGGCGGGGATCTGGTCCCCCGCCCCCAGCTCCACAATGTCCTCCCGCACCAGCTTGTGCAGGGGGACGGTGCCCAGCTGCCCGTCCCGGAGCACCTTCACCCGGGACTCGGAGATCAGGTTCAGCTTCTCCAGGGTGGCCCGGGACCGGAGCTGCTGGACGATACCAATGAGGGAGTTGAAGGCGGCGATGACCAGGAAGAACATGTCCCGGAAGTTGCCCACAATGATCAGCAGCACCGCCAGCACCACGAACACTAAGTTGAAGAAGGTCAGGGTGTTCTCCCGGACGATCTGCTTGGTGGTCTTGGCGTTGGAGGCCACCTCCTCGTTGCCGTAGCCGTTGGCCAGCAGCTCGCTGGCCTGGGCGTTGCTCAGCCCCTGCTTCGGATCGGGAAAGATGCGCTCCAGTTTCCGGCGGGGGGCGGCCTCCTCGTCCCGGGCAGGGGCTTTCCGCCCCCGTCGGCGCAGGCTCCCCCCCTGTCCATGCCGCTCTGGTTGTCGCTGATACTGTACCTGTCCCATCGCTGAACCGTCCTTTGAAATCTTACCCGTTCTCCTGCCCCCGGGCTTTCAGGGTCTGGGCCCACTGCTCAGGCCGGAAGCCCACCAGAACCACGCCGTCCCCGACGAGCAGTGGGCGCTTCACCAGCATCCCGTCGGAGGCCAGCACTCCCAGCTGCTCCTCCCTGGTCATGCCGTCCAGCTTGTCCTTCAGCCCAAGCGTTCTATACTGCTGGCCACTGGTGTTGAAAAACCGCCGTAAGGGCAGACCGCTCTCCCGGCTCCAGCTATCCAGCTCCCCATAGGTGGGGTTGTGCTCCCGGATGGGCCGAACCTCATAGGCCACGCCATGCTCCTTCAGCCAGTTCTCCGCCTTCTTACAGGTGGAGCAGTTCTGATAGCAGATAAATTGCAGTTTCATGCTGCTCACTCCCATCCGTCAGTTTTCTCCAGCATACCACAAACCGTCCCCTGCGTAAAGCGGAGGAATATGAACGTTTCTTTAAGATTGACCAAAGATTCCGTTTCTTCTGACACGCTTCCTCCGCTGTCCAACTGCCCCCATGAAAAACCGGGGGTCTGAGCCCCCGGTTCTCCATCCTCTATACTTGCTTCCACATCACCGTCACGGTGAACTCCCCGTCCTTCAGCGCCGCAGTCACCTGATGACCCATCTGCTCGGCCAGGGCCTTGACGATGGCCATGCCCAGCCCGGTGTCCTGCCCGGAGCGGGTGCGGTCGGCGGTGTAAAAGCGGTCAAAAACGCAGAAGGCGTCCTGGGCGGTCATGTCCGGCGCCCCATTGGAGAAGGCGGTGACCACCCTCCCCCCTTCCTCCCAGGCCCGAATGGTCAGATGGTCGGAGCCGTGTTTATAGGCGTTGGTGAGCAGGTTGGACAGCACCCGCACCACTGCCTTCCGGTCCCCCCACACCTGGGGCAGGTTCTCCTGGATGGACACCTCCACCCGGATACCGTCCCCCTCCAGCTGCTCATAGGCCATGGCCAGCTGGTCTGCCAGCTCCCGGCCCAGGTCTACCGGCTCCCGCTCCAGCCGCCACTGCCCTCCCTCAATGCGGGACAGGTCGTAGAAAGAGGTAATGAGGGTCTGGAGCATGGCCGCCCGGCTGCGGATGACCTCCAGGTACTCCGCCCGCTTGGCCGGGGGAAGACTGTCGTCCTCCAACAGCTGAAGATAGCCTAAAATGGAGGTCAGTGGGGTGCGCAGGTCGTGGGACACGTCGGCGATCTGCCGGCGCAGGTCCTGCTCCTTGCGGCGATAGTCCGCCGCCTCCGCCTGGCGCAGTTCCAGCAGCTCGTTCACCGTCTCAAACAGCTCCTCCGCGGCGGCATTGGGGCAGGGGGTGTTCAGACGCACGGTGGAGCTGCCCTCCATCTGCTCCCTGATCTGCTTTTTCCCCCGGCGCAGCCCCCGCTCCAGACTGATCATGTCAATGAGGAGGATGGCGCACAACACAGCCAATAGTATGATTACCACAGTTTGCACAGGCACCCCCCTTCCCGTAATCTTCCCCCCGGTCCATCAGAGTTCTTTCCTCCGGAAGGCCAGCAGGCCCAGGGCGGTGAAGCCACCGAACCAGGCCGCTCCCACTGCCCAGCACCAGACACACAGATCCCAGGGGGCAGAGGTGTTGATCACCCGGTTGAGAAGCACCAGCGGCGTCAGGTCGTACAGCCGGTCAATCAGGAGGCCCAGGGGCGTGCCGCCCCCCAGTCCCCCGAAGATGAGATACACCACCGGCAGTCCAAAGAGAATTACCAGCGCCGTAATCCCCCCGGTCAGATCGCTGGGGCAGAGGAAGTACATGCAGCAGCACAATCCCTGCACCCCCAGCCACAGGGGGAGGGCGGAGGCCAGGGCCCGGCCCACGTCCTGAAGGGCCTGGCGGTCGGCGGCCGGGTCATGGACCAGCAGCAGCCAGCATCCCGCCAGGTAGAACCCCAGAAAGGCCAGGCACAACAGCAGGGACAGCTCCGTCTGGGCCAGCAGCTTCCCCCAGTAGATCTTGGCCCGGCTCAGGCCGAAGGCCACCTCGTTCTTCAACGTGCCGTTCCTATGCTGCCCGGCCATTACCATGTCCCCGGTGAGCAGGCTGGCGCACAGCCCCAGGGGCAGCAGGGCCACCAGGTTGGTCCAACCAGTGGCAAAACTCGTCCCCACCCCGGCGCTGCGGAGAAACACGAAGCCCAGCAGCAGGAACAGCTCCCCCGCCAGCACCACCCCCGCGGTGACCCAGAGGTAGCTGCGGCGCAGCACTTTATACCACTCCGCTTTCAGATAGTTGCGCACCGTGTTTTCCTCCCTTCTTTTCTGCTCTGTTGGAGGCCTCAGCCCCGCTCGGGTTTCGGCCCGAGGGCAAAGGTCGCCGGTTCTCACACCGGCGACCTCACCGTCGGGCGGAACCCAAGGGACTCCGGGGGCACAGCCCACAAGTCATTGAATCTCCTTTTTGCGGAAGGCCGAAATTCCAAGGGCGGTAAACACCGCCAGCCAGATGGCCCCCACGATCCAAGCCTGGCCGCAGTAGGCCCAGTCCCCGGCGATGGTGGATGCGGTGTCCACCATGACGGTAGGCATATACCGGTGGAGGAACTGGAACACGGGGTAGGCGGGTGTGGCGATGAAGAGGGCGCCACACATCTCCAGCACCGGAGGGATCATCACAAAGACGCACACAGCGGCGATGGAGGCCGCCAGCTCGCTGCGGATCAGGAACAGGCAGGCGTTGGCGCAGGCCAGCACCCCGATCCACAGGGGCAGGGCGGTGGCTAAACAGTAGCCCACCACCTGCATGATATAGGCGTCCCGCTCCGGATCCCGGTAGAGGGTCAGCCAGCACAGGGCCAGATAGAACCCCACCATCACCACCATGAACAGCAGGGACACGATCAGCTCCACCACGAATTTGCCCAGATAGATGCGGCTGCGGGAGATGCCGAAGGAAACCTCGTTCTTCAGGGTGGAATACTTATACTGGCTGGCGAACACCATATCGCAGGTGAGCAGGGTGGCGTAGAAACCGAGGGACAGCAGGGAGCACAGCATCCCCGCCCCGGTGTAGAAGTCCACGTGGTTGCCGTGGGAGTTGGTGAAGACCCACCCCGCCACCAGCAGGGACTCCAGTGCCAGCACCACCACTAAGGTGATCCAGGTGTACTTCCGGCGGAACACCTTGTAAAGCTCCGCCCGGATGTAGTTAACCATTGTGCCCACCTCCAATCAGGTTGAGGAAGTAGGCCTCCAGGTCCGCGCTCTTCTGCTCCATGCCCAAGATGGCCACCCCGCCGGCGGCCAGCGCCCCGGACACCTCCTGGGGCCGGTCCAGGCAGTCATACAGCTCGATGACGTTGCCGGGCAGCACTTCGAAGTTGTCGGTGCCCAGCTGGGTCTGAAGGAGCATGGCCGCCCGGGGGGCGTCGTCCACCGTCAGGCGCAGGCAGGTGCGGCACTTGTCATGGAGGGTCTGGGCGGAGATCTCCTCCAGCAGCCGCCCCCGCTCCAAAAAGCCGTAGCAGGTGGCCACCGAGGACAGCTCGGTGAGGATGTGGCTGGAGATCAGAATGGTGGTCTCCCGCTCCTGGTTGAGCCTGCGCAGCAGGGTGCGGAACTCCGCCACCCCCTCCGGGTCCAGGCCGTTGATGGGCTCGTCCAAAATAAGGAAGTCCGGGTGATTCATCAGGGCCAGGGCCAGGCCCAGCCGCTGCTTCATGCCCAGGGAGAAGGTCTTGAACTTCTTCTTCCCCGTGTCCCGCAGGTCCACCGCCTCCAGCACCTCGTCCACCGCACCCTTGCCGGGGATGCCCCGCTGGATGCGGTAGTACTCCAAATTCTCCCGGGCAGTGAGGAAGGGGGCGAAGGAGGGCACCTCGATCATGGCCCCCGTCCGGCTCCGGGCCCGCTCCAGCTCCCGTCCCGTCTGGCCGAACAGCTCCACCGACCCCTGGGTGGGGGTGGACTGGCCGGTGACCAGCCGCATCAGGGTGGTCTTGCCCGCCCCGTTGCGGCCCACCAGGCCATAGATATCTCCCTTACGCACCGTGACGTCCACCCGGTCCAGGGCCTTGCTGTGCCCGTAGGCCCGGCTCAGCCCATGGGTGGCCAGTACGATCTCACTCATGTTGACTCCTGCCTTTCCTTTGAGGTTGGCCCCAGTATAGGGAAAAAATCTCAAAGGCCCTCAAAGAAAGTATAAAGAAAGTCTTAAATCCACAAGATAAAGAGGGATAAGGAACTATTTAACGGCTGACAGACAGGTTGTAATAACAGAAAGCGGGTATATCACGAAATGCGGTATATCCGCTTTGTTACGCAATAGAACGCCGTTTTTGAGGGATTGAATATAAACACCTTACCCCTCTGTTTTCGAGCCCGCAAAGCCGTATAAATCAAGGCTTTTTTAACCCCTAAATGACCACAAGACACCTATGATAGATAGAGGGCGCAAGCGGTCTTTCCGTTTGCGCCCTCTTGTCTGCCTGTGAGCAAAGACGGGAAAAGCCGTCAAGGGCGCGAAGCGTTCATCTTGACCCTTGACGGCTTTTCTTGGCTTTGCTATTTCCCCATAAGGTCAAGAAAAGTTTGTCGACATAGCGGTATTTATATTTATCCGAGAAAAAATAAAAGAGCCGATAACCGCATTTTGATCTGCGTGTTATCGGCTCTGCGTCTGTGCGTCTGGCTCTTTGATAACTGTGGTATTCAGATGTTTTACATTGATTAAAGTCTCTTGTCTACACTTAGGACAGAACAGCGGAAAATATTTTAGTTCTGTGTCCCCACGGATTTTCAGCCTTGTCTTATTTCCGCAAACAGGGCAGCGCAACCATTCTGAAATCACATTTTCCATATCAGTTATCCTCCCTGTCGTAATACTGATTTTTAGGGAGTGTCTTTGTGAGAATAAATGAATAAGTAATAGTAATTGCAAACAGTACCAACTGGAAGATGATACGCTTTTCTATCGTCAATCCTACCACATTTGCAAAAACACTTGTGATGTTAATTGCGGAGTGCGTAATTATGCAAGGGAACAAACTACCGCCACGATAATAAAGAATGACAAACAGAAAACCAATCGCAATCGCCCCTGTAACTTGAAGTAAGTTTTCTGCTATTCCCGCACCACTGCCATTCACCAAGTTTAATAAATGTCCCAAACCAAATGTAACACTTGAAATGATAATTGCCGTTTTTACATTGTCTTTTGCTATCGCTTTGAAAAGCAGTCCTCTAAAAATAACTTCTTCTAAAAATCCAACCCAAAGCATACAGGCAATATAGCAGACAGTTCCTGCCAAGTTCAAATTAAACGCCGCTCCGTTCCAAAAATTTCTTGTGGCTAAAATTATCAAGGGAATATAGAACAGAAAGCGGCTGGCAGATATAGGAGATTTGCAAAGCCCATATCGTTTTAGTAAGTTATTTTTTCGAATAAAAACCAAGAGGATCACGGACTGTAATATAGAAAAAATTGCACTTGCAGAATATTCAACCCCTATTTTTTCATTTAGTGGATTGGCTAAAGATTGCAGCACACAATAAATCACAATCCACACAATCGCAAAAGTCAGTTCGTTTTTTTCGTATAGTTTTCTCATTTCGTTTCCTCCTGTGTTGCTAATATTGCCCCTCTGTAAGCCCGTTCTAAATGAGATTTTATGAGTTCTTCATCATACTCCAAAGAATTGTTGGCTATGATACTCGCATATCCGTGAGCAAATAAAAAAACTGTCAAAAAAATTTCTTTCACTTGCTCTATACTTCCTCCGACTGCTCCTTGCATTGCCAAAAGAACAGGCGCAAGTTCTTCGGCATCTATCATTTCAAGCAAAGTCGTTCCATTAAAAAAGTTCGATTGAAAAAGGAAGCGGAACAAATGCGGTTCTTCAATCGCAAAGCGGATATAATTCAACCCAATTCCAAGCATAACGCCTTTCTGCGGGCTTTCAATATTCATTAGATATTCTGTATGATAGTCGTCTGCTTTTGCATAAGCCGCTTTTTTCAATTCTTCAATCGTTGCAAAATGGTACATGACTGGCTGTGTGGAGCAGTTCAGTTTCTTTGCAACAGTTCTTGCATTGATGTTTTCCGCTCCTGCTTCACGGGCTATCTCAAAAGCAGCGTCAATAACCATATCTTTTGTTACTTTTACTTTTGGTGGCATAAGTACTTTCCTTTCGAAAAATCATTCATGTTATATAACAATGATTATATATCAAAACTCAATGAATGTCAATAGGGTTAGGAACATTCTGTGGAGTGTTTTGAATAGGCTTTTCTGAAGTTTTTTCAAAAACTTTCTCAAAACTTTGGCAAAATCGCAAAGTGCGGTGTTGTATATAGTGAGGGACAAAGTGCAACAAAAGCCGCTTTTCGGACGGGATATTGAGTGAGAGAACACAAAAGGGTTTGGGATTTTCCCAACAAGAGAAAATGCGGCGCATTTTACGGAAAGGGTACCCCTTTCCTATGCTTGCTGCGGAAGAAGCAAGCGGCAAATGGGTACTCATTTGCTGTGCTTGCTCCTTACTCAAGACAAGGAAAGGACGGGAAAGGAATGGAAAGGAAACGAGAAATTGAATACAACGATTTGCTACCGAAAAAGGGCAACCCGCTGAATGAAATCGTTACATACAAAGTTGGCGGCACGCTTTATGAAGTGTCAACGGTTTGCGGCGGCTCTGAACTGCTCTATGACAAAATGAAACGGCTCATAAAATCGGAAACCGTAAAAACGCCTGCTTACAAAGAAAAGGAAGTCCGCTATAATAAAGATAACAACCTGTTTGTCGGGCGTTCATTACAGGAGGAATGAACAATGACGGCAACGAAAAATTATCCCGACAACATTACCGCTTTATATGCCCGATTAAGTCAAGAGGACGCACTTGACGGGGACAGCAACAGCATTGTCAATCAGAAAAAAATCCTTTTGCAGTATGCAGAGGATAACGGGTTCCCTAACCCGACTTTTTTCATTGACGACGGCGTATCCGGCGTAACTTTCGACAGACCCGGTTGGAATGAGATGATAGGGCTTGCGGAAGCGGGAAAGGTCAAAACGGTTATCGTCAAGGATATGTCCCGCATAGGGCGCGACTATCTGAAAGTAGGCTATTACACCGAGAGTTTTTTTGCCGAGCGTGATATTCGCTATATTGCAATCAACGACGGTGTGGACAGCGACAAGGGCGACAACGATTTTACCCCATTCCGCAACCTGTTCAACGATTTCTATGCACGCGATACAAGCCGGAAGATCCGCGCGATACTTACCGCAAAGGCAAACGCCGGAGAACACATGGGGAAGCAGCCTTACGGATATTTGAGGAACAAGGACAATCCGAAACAATGGGTTGTAGACGAAGAAGCCGCCGAAGTAGTCAAGAAGATATTTGCTCTTTGTGTGGACGGGAAAGGCCCTATGCAGATTGCAAGAATGCTGCAAAAGGAAAAAATCTTGACGATAAAATCCTACTACGCAAAATGCGCCGGAAAGCCTTTGCCGGACAATCCGTATTTATGGGACGCAAACTCTGTTTCCAAGATTTTAGCGCGTTTTGAATACTGCGGGCATACGGTCAATTTCAAAACCTATTCCAAGTCAAACAAACTGAAAAAGCGGTATGAGAACACGCCCGAAAACCGCCGGATTTTCCGCAATACCCATGAAGCAATCATTGATGAAAAACTTTTTGAACGGGTACAGGAATTAAGGGCAAGCAAACGCCGCCCCGCCAAGCAAGCGGAACGGCAAGGGCTGTTTTCCAACTTAATTTTCTGCGCTGACTGTGGCAGTAAATTACATTTCTGTACGGCAAGCAGTTTGACGCCCTCACAAGACAGTTACCGCTGTTCCCGTTACAAGAGCAATACGGGAAGTTGCACCGCTCATTATATCCGAGAGGAAACACTGAAACGGATTGTCCTAAAACGGATTTTTGATGTAACCGCTATGTTTATCGACGACATCACTTCGTTTCGCGATATGGTGTATGAGCAGCGTTTTGAGAAAATGGAAAAGGATATGAAGCGGCGCAAGAAAGCATTGGAACAGGCAAGGAAACGGATAACCGAACTTGACCGGATTTTCAAGCGGATTTATGAAGATGATGTAAACGGAACAATCAGCCACGAACGGTTTTTGAAATTGTCTGCGGAGTATGAAGCCGAGCAGAAAGAATTGACGGAGTTTGTTTATGCAGAGCAAAACGCTGTTCATATCTTCGAGCAGGACAAGGCAGACTTTGACAACTTTGCCGCCGTCATTCGCAAGTATGTGGGCGTGAAAGAACTAACCCCTACGATAGTGAATGAGTTTGTGAAGAAAATCATAGTCCATGCGCCGGACAAGTCCAGCGGCCACCGCCGACAGAAAGTACAGATTGTTTGGAACTTTATTGGGGAAGTAAATCTTCCTAACGACAGTCAAGTGATTGAACGGCAAAGAAAAGGCAGAACGGCATAGCCACACGCTATGCCGCCCTGCAAGATACGATTACTTCCTTATCACTACTCAAGACAGGGATATTTTTTCTTTTTTTGCCTCCGGCGGGTGACTTTCTCTCCCGCAAGAGAAAGTCACCAAAGAGTGCGCTTAGGGGCGCAAATCGCGGGCGAAGGCCGCGCCCTTATGATTTGTCCCCTAAGAACCCCCGCTAAGGGCACGGGGGCGTCAGTATCCGTGCAACGACAGCTTTTCGGCGCACTGTGCCGCCGGCCGCGTGCTTCCCCCGGCGGGTTCCGCCCTCGTACTGGCATAGCTGATAGCGGGTACACCCTATTGGGGCGCCTGCAAAGGCATAGCCCTGGGGAATGGCGCGTCTAACGAGGGCAGCGCCCCGGCCTTTTGCCTGGCCAGGCATCCAACTGGGTGCTTTAGATCATCGAAAGCAAGTCGGCACAAGGCCATGGGCCGCTGAGGGAATCTCCCACGCCGTCGTAAGTTGCCCGCCGGAAAGCTATGCTGGCACACCTACTGAGCTGGGGGGATACCCAAGGGGGGGGTACGCCCCCCTTCGGGCGCGCTTTTGGGTACTTTTCTCGCGGGAGAAAAGTACCCCCAGCGGAGCGTCCCGGGGGTTTGGGGGTGGAACCCCCAATTGACTTTTGCCCGAGGGCGTCAGCCCTTTTCTATCTCCGCCATCTTGAAACCAATGCCCCACACCGTCTTGATATATTCCCGCCCGGGGCCCGCTTTGCTCAGCTTGGCGCGCAGGTTGCTCACGTGGACGTTCACCGTGTTGTCGTCCCCCATGAACTCCTCCCCCCACACCGACTCGTAGATCTGGGCTCGGGAAAAGGCACGCTTGGGGTGCTCCATGAGCAGGGCCAGAATGGCGAACTCCCGGGTGGTGAGGGAGACCTCCTCCCCGTTCACGCTGGCCGTATGGTCCTCCCTGCTCAGGCGCAGAGGGCCGCACACCAGCTCCCCGCCTCCGGCGGCGGGGGAAAAGCTGCGGCTGCGGCGCAGCTGGGCCTCCACCCGGGCCAGCACCTCCCGGTTGTCAAAGGGCTTGGTGATGTAGTCGTCCGCCCCCAGACCCAGGGCGTTTACCCGGTCCTCCACCGCCACCTTGGCGGACAGCACGATGATGGGCATGGTCTTGCCTGCCCGGATGCGGGCAATGAACTCCTCCCCGGTCAGCCCCGGAAGCATCAGGTCCAGCAGCACCAGGTCATAGTCGTATTTTTCCGCCCACAGCATAGCCTCGCTGCCGGAAAAGGCGGCCCGGCAGGAGTAGCCCGCCCCCTCTAAAATGGTACACAGCAGGCGGTTGATGTCGGCGTCATCCTCCACCACGAGAATATGGATGTTGTCCATGGCGTCTCACCTCACGGTGCAGTATACCACAATCGCCCGCTTCCTTTCAACGCACAGGCGGAGAATTTCGCCTTTTTACCAACTCCCCAAGCTGATCCGCCGGGCTACTAAAAAGCCCAGGACGACGGCCTGTCGTCCTGGGCTTGGGTCCTTTATTCTAAAGTGGGCGTCTGGTTGGCGAACTTCTGCTCCGCCTGGACCATCTTTTGGGCTGGGGCCTGCTCTACCTGGTACCAGCCCCGACGCTGGGCGGCCTGAAACAGCTCCGTCTGGGTTTTGTGGCCCTGGGTAAGCAGGTCGACAAAGGCATCCCGAAGCTGGGTATTGACGCACTCCGAGGCAAACAAGCCATAGTTGGCGCTCATCTTCTTCTCCGTGAACAGCAGATCGGCCATCAGTTCCTGATCGTTCATCTCAGCCCCTCCTTTACCGCAGAAAGCCCAGAAGGGTCTCATAGTTGCGCTTGTGCTGCCCGGCATACTGGGTGTAGCACTGCTTCAGTTCCGGCTCCTGGGTGGTCTGGGCCGCCTGCTGGTACTTGCAACACAGCATCTTCTCAAAGCCCAGCTGATCCTCCAGGGCCGACAGCTCCTTGGTGGTCAAATTCGCCATGGGGATACCTCCTTGAACAAAAGTATCTCCAGTTTGCCCAGCGTTCTGCATTTTATGCGCAGGCGACAGCCCCCTATATCTCCCCTGCCGCCGTCAGCAGCTCCACCACCAGGTAGGCCATCGCCCCCCGGCTCACGGTTCCCTCCTCGGCTTCGCAGCCGCTGTCCTGAGCCTGGTATTCCATAGCTGCCTCCATGGTTTCTTTGGCCCAGTTCTCCGCGTCCCGGATCTGCGCGTATTTTGCGGCCCCGGTCAGCACCCCTAACGTCTCGTCCACCGTAGCGCCGGCTGCTGCCCGGAAGGTAGTCTCGCCCTCCGGCAGCAGGCCTGCGGCATAGGCCCCAGTGAGCGCATCCATATACCACACGCCTTGCTTCACATCCGTATAGGGCAGCTCAATCTCTGCGAAGGGAATTTGCAGGCTTCTGGTCACCATGGCCAGCATCTCCGCCCGGCTCATGGTGATCTCTCCATAAAATGTCCCAAATCCACTGCCCTGCACCACGCCAAGATCCATCAGCGTCTCTACATCTTCCTCATACCAGGTCCCCTCGATGTCTGTAAAGCTGGGGACATCCGGCGTCTCTGCCTGGGATTCGTCCAGCAGGCCTAGGGTGGAGAAAGCAAAGCGGTAATAGTCCGTGCTCAAAACTGCGGCAGACATCGCAAACTGGTTCTCCACCGTCTGCAGCAAGGTCAGAGCCCGCTCTTCGTCCGGCTCTTCCTCCCAGGTGAACTCCCCGGTAGTGCTGTCATAGTAGACGCCCTGAGCCAGAAAGCTGCCGTTTTTCAGCAGGGCGATATGCTCCCCCTCTGCCAGCACATCTCGGCCTGCCAGCAGCCGGGAATCATATTCGAAGCCGAACAGGTTGCACAGGGTGGGCAGAATATCAATGGTACAGCAGTAGTCGTCCACCACGATGGGTTGCTCCTCCAGCCCCGGCGTCCAACAAATAAAGCTGTTGCGGTACTGCCAGAAGGGCTCCTGTACCGCCTCTTCTCCCGCCAGGCGGACATAGTCCTCCTCCGGAAGGCCATAAGGCATATGGTCTCCAGTGAGCACAATCACCGTGCGCTGGGCTATACCAGCCTCCTCCAGCCGCTGCACCAGGTAAGCCATAGCCCTCTCCAGCTCCAGCTGGCAGGCCAGATAGCCCAGATACTCCTCAGAGCCCTCCAGCCCCGCCACCAGATCCCAGTTCTGATCACTCATCTCATTCTCGTCCCGGGTATACTCCGCATGGCCGGAATAGGTCATATAGTAGGCGTGGAACGGCTCCTGATCCAGATAATCATCTACGCTTGCCTCCATCATCTTCAGATCAGAGGTAGGGAAGCCCTTTTCAATGTCCAGTCCGCAGCCGATGGCCTTGAAGTCATAGCCCATGTTGGTGTGAGTCTGAACCCGGTTGTAAAAGGTGCCATAGTTGTTGTGATAGCCCAGAGCGCTCATACCCGCATTGGTGGCCAGGTGGGCGAGCGTAAATGGCTCATAATTGTTGGCCGACCGTGAAAAACTCATCCGGGTCAGGTCGGGCAGCAGGCCCATGCACAGGCTGTACTCCCCGTTGGTGGTCAAATTGGGAAAACAGTTATAGAAGTTCTCAAACACGATCCCCCCCTGGGAGAGCCGATACAGGGTGGGGGTAAGCTCCTCATCGATCAGATAGGGCGAGTAGGCCTCCGCACACACCACGATGAGGTTATAGCCCTCAAACATCCCAGTGTACTCGTTCTTCTCCGTAGCGCTCTGGGCGGCAAAATAGGCCGTGAGGTTTTCCAGATCTCCGTCCCCCTGAGCTGCCTCCGTCAGCTGCTCAAAGTCCAGCTCATCCATGACATTCCAGTCCTCGCTGCTCCACTCCAGGATTTCTCCAGAACCGTTGGGCACCAGCAACCCGGTCTCGGTTCCGAAGAACAGCTGTTTCAGGTCCAACGCCTCCGCTGCGAGCAGACCATACCGGTCCGCCCAATGATCTATCGTGGCGTTGCTAGGTAGCCTCTCAGCACTCACCACCAGCACGGTCAGCAGCAGAGCGGATCCAACCCCAATTCCCAGCCTGCCTTGCCACTTCTGGGGCTGGAAGAACTGTTTGCTTCGCAGGAAATAAAAAGCCACCAGAGGTACAGCCATCACAATCAAACGCAGCAGGCAGCGCCAGAGCGCCGAGAGCACGATAGACCAAAAGGCCGTGATGGCCTCCCCGCCCATGGAGACAAAGCCCAGGGAGAGCAGGGAGCCGAAGATATCATAGTAGACCAGTTGCACTGCGTAGATCACGAAACACAGGGGTGGAAAGATCCAGCCGCAGATTCGTCCCGCCCAACCAGGCAGGCCGGTGAGCAACGCCATTGCGCCGGCGGCCACGCAGAGAAAGCCCGCCACAGTCAGAACCCGGAGGGACAGGCCCGGAAACGCAGTCAGCCGCAGTACTGCCTCCCAAACCGCCATGGCCAGAATCCAAAAACCCCATTCCCGGACAACCGCTTTCAACAAGACCACTCCTTCTACAGAAAAGAACAGGGTGAGGACCCGCTGGCACCGGCGGGTCACCCTGGTTTCTCACATCCTGCCGCACAGCGCGCGAGAGGGCTGGAACGCAAATCCCATTCGACCAAACCCACCGTCCTGCCGCCGGACAAATTTCTCAACAGCTTCAACCGGCGCCGCCAGTATCCCGCTGCCGTTTCATCTCAAACTACACAAATCCTTCTCGGCTTGATTTCAAACGTCAAAAAGGTAATAGGAGAGCAGGGACTTCAAAAAGAAGTCCCTGCTCTCCTCCGCCTGTGCCTCTCATGATGGAGATCAGCGGGGCCGAACCGCTGGCCTCTCAAATGCCATCCAGAGAGAAATTTGCATTTTAGGGACCAAAATCCATGTATTCCAAGTCATTTGTCGCTTACTTCCCATTGAACGCAACACGAATTTTCAAGTTTGTTCAGAAATCACACTGACTGATTGAACCAACTTGTCCACCTGTAACAGACGCTCTCGATAAGCTGAATCTCAAAAATTCACGGGAAGCTGTTTTCTATTTTGCCGGTCTGGGCTACAGGCGTGCGTATATTATACTGCACACAGTGGCCCAATGCAATGGTACACCCGAAAAAAATAGGGCCTGGTTGTGGGCGCGCAATCATATTGGACCGGTGAATAGAAGGAATGGAGGATAAACCCTCATCAGTTATCGTTTGAAGTTGCGGCAACAACTCAACGCGCGAGGGCCACATCCTTCACGGGTAAGAGTGTAACACAGGACACGGCATACCCACAATCCCTGATGAAGTGCGCGGAGAAATATGGCGTCAGCCGTACAGCCGGAAGTACAGCACAAGCCGGCCGTACTTCTATTTTAAAAGCCCGGCTGGCCGGAGGACTTCAAGCGCATCATCGACATCCCCTGCCGCTTCTCCGCGGGATGGCGCAGGGTGCATAACCCGGACACCGGCCACGGCGTGGCCGACGATCTCACCACCACGGAGCTAGCCGCCTCCGTGCTGGCCGCCCGGAGGTGAACCAGTCAGGAGACCGCCCGCCACATGGGCATTTCCGTTAACACGGTGAAGCGGTATCCCTCTGCGGCCATGGAGAAGCTCCACATTTGCCGAAGGCAGGGTTTGAACCAGTATATGACGATGCCGTGACCTGGAGCGTCATAGGGAATGCCAGTACCGGCACCTCGATCACCTCCGGCGGCCTGCTCACCGTGGCTGTGGACGAGACGGCGGCGCACCTGACCGTCACCGCGACCTCCAGCGCCGACGCCAGCAAAACTGCCTCCAGTACCGTCACCGTTGGCACGTACATCCCCCCGGTGCCCAGCTATCTCATCACCCTGAATGACGCAGAGGGCGGCACGATTACCTCCGACCGCACCACCGCACGCCAGGGGACCACCGTCACCCTCACCGTCACCCCGGAGGAGGGCTACGCCGTGGACGAGATCACCGTCACCGACTTCTTCGGCAACCGGGTGGAGGTGTCCCGCAACAGCAATGGCACCTACTCCTTCGTGATGCCCTATTCCCAGGTGGAGGTGGACGTCACCTTCACCCGGACGGAGGAGCCCATCCGGTTTACCGACGTGCCCGAAGGGGCCTACTACTATGACGCGGTGTACTGGGCCGTGGAAAACGGCGTCACCGTGGGGGCCACCGCCACCACGTTCAATCCGGGTGGGAGCTGCACCCGGGCCCAAATGGTGACCTTCCTGTGGCGGGCCGCGGGCGAGCCCGGCACCGGCACTTCCTCCAATCCCTTTACCGATGTGGATGCGGACGACTACTACTGTGAAGCCGTCCTATGGGCGGTGGAGAACGGCATCACCGTGGGGGCCACCGCCACCACCTTTGCGCCGGTTGCCGTCTGCACCCGCGCCCAGGCCGTTACCTTCCTCTATCGGGACCGGGTCTGAACGGCCGCGCGAAACTTCATCAGCATGTGTGCACCCCCGGACGGCCGACGCCGCCCGGGGGTGTCCGCTGTCACCGGGAAAATCCGGAAAAAACCCGCCGTTCCCCCTTTCCATTTACCCCCGATTGTGCGATAATAGGGGCAGCAGACCAAAACCGAAGGGGGAACTCCAGTTGAAAGCGGCAAAGGGCACCAGCCCGGAAAACCTGCACTACCTGAAAATGCTGGCCAAGCAGTATCCCAACGTACAGGCGGCCAGCACAGAGATCATCAACCTCCAGGCCATCCTGAACCTGCCTAAGGGCACGGAGCACTTCATCTCCGACGTCCACGGGGAGTACGAGGCCTTCCAGCACATCCTCAACTCCGCCTCCGGCGTGGTGCGGGAGAAGATCGACGACCTGTTCGGCTCCAGCGTGTCCCGGGCGGACCGGGATCAGCTGGCCACCCTGATCTACTACCCCAGGGACAAGCTGGAGGAGATCGCCCGGGAGACGGAGGACATGCGGGAGTGGTACCGGATCACCTTCCACCGGCTCATCGAGGTGTGCCGGCTGGTCAGCTCCAAGTACACCCGCTCCAAGGTGCGCAAGGCCATGCCCCAGGAGTACGCCTACATCATCGACGAAATGCTCCACACCCACTATGAGGACAGTGACAAGCGGGACTACTACGAGAACATCATCAACACCATCATCGACATCGACCGGGCGTCCAACTTCCTCATCGAGATGTGCGAGCTGATCAAGCGCATGGCGGTGGACCACCTCCACCTGGTGGGGGACATCTTCGACCGGGGCCCCGGGGCGGACATCATCCTGGACTCCCTCATGGACTACCACAGCGTGGACATCCAGTGGGGCAACCATGACATTCTCTGGATGGGGGCGGCCTCCGGCTCCCGCACCCTGGTGGCCACGGTGCTGGCCAACTCCCTGCGGTACAACAACCTGGACGTGATCGAGACGGGGTACGGTATCTCCCTGCGCCCCCTGTCCGTCTTTGCTGACGAGGTGTACCGGGACAGCGACGTGAAGCAGTTCGCCGTCAAGATCGCCAGCGAGGAGGAGGCCCACTACACCGAGAAGGGCAAGCTCCAGCTGGCCCGGATGCACAAGGCCATCACCATCCTCCTCTTCAAGCTGGAGGGGCAGAAGATCCTGCGCAACCCCGGCTTCGGGATGGAGGACCGGCTGCTGTTGGACAAGATCGACTACGAACGCAAAACGGTGAACATCAACGGGACGGATTACCCCCTGGAGGACACCGACTTCCCCACCGTGGACCCCAAGGATCCCTACGCCCTCACCCAGGAGGAGGATCAGCTCATCAACCAGCTCACCCGCTCCTTCCTCCACAGCGAGAAGCTCCAGCGCCACGTGCGCTTCCTCTACTCCAAGGGGAGCATCTACCGGGTGTTCAACGGCAACCTGCTGTTCCACGGCTGCATCCCCATGACGGAGGACGGCCAGCTCATGCGCTTCTCCATCGGATGCAAGGACCTGGGAGGCAAGGAGTTTCTGGACTACTGCGACCTCACCGCCCGCCGGGCCTACTACAGCAAGCCCGGCTCCAAGGAGCGGGAGTTCGGCATGGACTTCCTCTGGTTCCTCTGGGCGGGGCGCAACAGCCCCATCTTCGGCCGGGACCGGATGACCACCTTCGAGCGGCGGCTGATCAAGGACGAGGACACCTGGACCGAGCCCAAGAACGCCTACTACCACTACTACAACGACCCGGCGGTGTGTGATGATCTGCTGCGGCAGTTCGGCCTGGAGGGCCCCCACTGCCACATCATCAACGGCCATGTGCCGGTGAAGTCCAAGAAGGGGGAGAGCCCCATTAAGGGGGGCGGCAAGCTGCTGGTCATCGATGGGGGATTCTGCAAGGCCTACCAGAAGACCACCGGCATTGCCGGCTACACTCTGATCTACAACTCCGCCTGCCTGCGCCTGGTGTCCCATCAGCCCTTCGGCGGCCGGGACAACGCCATCCGGGGCAACCAGGACATCGCCTCCACCTCGGTGATCTTCGAGCGGATGGAGCACCGGATGAAGATCGCCGAGACCGACGTGGGCCGCCAGCTCCAGGAGCAGATCCGGGACCTGATGGACCTGCTGGCCGCCTTCCGCAGCGGCGCCATCGTGGAAGACCACAAGGCATAGCCTGGGAAAAGGCGCGGTGAAGTCTGGGATCGCCTGGATTCAACCCTACTTCGACGACGACGGGAAACTGGCCTTCATGCGAATCCCGTCCCCCGAATTGATCCCCCTGTGGCGCGATTCAGAGCGAACGAAGCTGGACGCCTTTATTCGATTCTATGACCAGGTCATTTACATCGGAATCAGGAAGCACGTCATAACACACGCCGAATTTTGGTGGACCGGCGGCGTGAAGTATTTCAAGACGGACGCCTTCGCTGGAACAGGGGCCGGCGACTTCTACGTCGACAAGGACCACGGGACAGAGGAAACCGACTGGACCGAACCACACTTCACCGTCGGGGAAACGGCCTATAACTGGTCGGAAGTCCCGATCGCGTGGCTGAAATACAACGAAGAAGAACTTCCCCTGTGCTACTTCGTGAAGGACCTGATCGACGACATCAACTGGCAAAACAGCGTCACGGCCGACGTCCTTCGCGACGTGGCGAAGTTCATCTACATTCTGAAAAACTACGGCGGAACC
>ERZ779866.1572-NODE-1572-length-22754-cov-3.669589_pt1 | contig 22754 bp, 23 predicted proteins | sample MGYA00511248_ERZ779866 | MGnify/ENA primary metagenome ERZ779866 (study PRJEB29588, sample SAMEA2155758) | human gut metagenome | biome: human gut; feature: human-associated habitat; material: faeces | place: Denmark | collected 2008/2010 ... | reverse complement strand
GTCAAGAGGTTAAGACACCGCCCTTTCACGGCGGTAACACGAGTTCGATTCTCGTACGGGTCACCACACCGCGAAAGCGGTGTTTTTATTTTGTTTTCAGGTCGTCCTTCGGGACGGCCTTTTTTTGTACCTTGATATGTTTACCATTAAATAACAATATAGTAAAACAGAATATGTGTGAAAAATATTGATTATTGAGAGAAAATATGGTAGAATATTGTCGAAAAAATGAAATAAAAGGTAAACTATGTGAGTTATACAAATTCAATTTCATTTTTTGTATATTCGGTATATCCGATTGTTACTGAATGTTAAATTCTAAACGAGGGATATTGACATTTATTTGACGATATCCTATAATATCAGCCATAGAATATATTCTATGTAAAATTCAAAACCCATATAAATAAAACAGGAGGTATAGTTATGGACGAAATCATCAGATGGATTATTATTGCAGTGGCAGTAATCCTTGTGGGAATATTCCTCGCGATATCCTACATCAAGGCTCCGCCCGATACGGCATACATCATTTCGGGTTTCAGGAGAGGCAAGAAAGGCGAGCACGCATCGAGAGTTGTGGTAGGTAAAGCCACAATAAGAATTCCCTTCTTTGAGAGGGTCGATAAGTTAAGGCTCAATCTTATGCAGGTCGATATTAAGACAGATTCGGCCGTCCCCACAGCAGAGTACATAAACATCTTTATAGACGGCGTCGCCAACATCAAGGTGGCGTCCGACCTCAATTCGATACTCCGTGCCGCCGAAAACTTCCTCGGCAGAAAGCAGGAGGAGATAGCCCTCGTAGCGCAGCAGGTTCTCGAAGGCAACATGCGTGAGATAGTCGGTCAGATGAAGCTCAACGAGCTGGTTCAGAACCGTGATCTCTTTGCCATGAAGGTGCTTGAAAACGCCGCAGAGGACATGAGACGCATGGGTCTCGAGATAGTCAACCTGACTATTCAGAACTTTGAGGACAAAAACGGCGTTATACAGGACCTCGGTGTCGACAATGTGGTAAGGATCAGAAAGGACGCCGCCATATCCAAGGCCAACGCCGAAAAGGATATAGCCGTCGCTCAGGCAGAGGCCGAGGAGCAGAGCAACAAGGCGAGAGCAGAGGCCGAGACCAGCATAGCCCTTCAGAACAAGGAAGTCGCCATCAAGAAATCCGAGTACAAGAAGGAGCAGGACACCAAGCAGGCCGAGGCCGACGCCGCCTATGCAATTCAGGAGCAGGAGCAGAGAAAAAGCATAGAGACAGCATCGGTAAACGCCGATATCGCAAGGCGTGAAAAGGAGATCGAGCTCAAGGAAAAGGAGATCGCCCTTGCCGAGAGAACCCTCGACGCCCAGATCAAAAAGCAGGCCGACGCAGAGAAATATGCCATAGAGCAAAAGGCTGAGGCAGACAAATATCGCCGTCAGCAAGAAGCTGAGGCCAAGAGAATTGAGCAGGAGCAGCAGGCAGAGGCCGACAAGTTTATGGCCAGCGCCAAGAGATTTGCCGCCGAAGAGGAGGCAAGAGGTATAGAGGCCAAAGGTAAAGCCGAGGCAGGAGCCATTCTGGCAAAGGCCGAAGCCATGAAGGCTATGGGCGAGGCATCTGTCCTCGAGATGTACCTCAAGGTACTGCCCGATGTGGTCAAAAACGCCGCCGAGCCTCTGGCTCAGACCGACAAGATCGTCATGTACGGCGACGGCAACGCCACAAAGCTTGTAAAAGATGTCATGAACTCGGCAAGCCAGATAACCGACGGACTTGCTCAGTCGACAGGCATAGACCTCAAGGAGATACTCGACAAGTTTGTCAACAAGTAAAAAATAAAAAGACCGCCTTCGGGCGGTCTTTTTTTATGGTGTCAGGTATCAGAAGCGGCGCCATTTAAGTTTTTCTGCCACAATGTATGTGTCGTCAGAATTGTTTGCATCGGATATGTCAAAGTCAGAGTTGTCCGACCACACAATAAGTCTGCTGTCGTGGGCGTCAAAAAATGAGAGAAAGGCGCCGAGAATTTCACATGTGCAGTTTTCCTGCCGGCCTGTGAGACGGCACAGGCGGAGACCCGAAAAGCACAGCTCTATGGTTTTAGGCGTGCACTGGCTGTGGAGAGTTACCGTCATTATTCTGTCGTCGGCTTTGCCGAAGTGCATAGAGCTGTCACCGTCGACAAAGGCTCTGCTCTGATAGTTTGCCGACACGATACAGCAGTCGTGAAAATCACCGCAGGCCATCATAATATCGGTGATATCCTTTTCGGAGGAGATGTATTTCCAATCGGTCACAGGATCACCTCTCATTTAACGCACTATCCATTTCTGTCCGTCGGGCATTTCCATGAGAGCGCCGGAAATTATCTCCAAAACTTTACCGTCGGGGTATTGTCTTATAACCGTCTCATCGCGGTAGTCGGGGTCTTCAAACCAGCGGCTGAAATACAGTTTATCGCAGTCTCTGCTGCAAAATGACTCGGTGTTTCCAATGAAAAAGCTGATTTTTTCGGGCCAGACCACCTCGAACAGATTGTCAAAGCCCTGTCTTGTCAGCATGAGTGGAGACTGCATGAGCATGAGATTGTAGCAGTTCTTTACTTCAAAAAGGGAAAGCTCCGCCTCTTTGGACACTTCCTCCGAATCGCGGTTAAGGCTCAAAATATAAATCATGGATTTGGGAAAGTCAACAAGCGGAAGCTTGAGGTTTCCGCCGTCAAAAACAGGTCTTCCGAGATATTGGCCCTCTTTTGCCTTTATGGGTTCAATGAACTTTCCGTCGGGGTAATGAACGAATATGATGCGGTTGCTTTTTAAAGGGCGGCCGTCTTTGAAAATTTCCTCCGCCTCATAGAGGTCTCCCGAGGCGTAGTCGCAGCACCAGTACCAGCCGCCGCTGCCGACTATCTCTTCAAAATTAAATATTCCGTCTGTTTTGATTATTTTCATAGGTTTTCCTCAGAAAATTTATTTTCCGCTATTGTTTATTATGTCCTCCATCATCTTTGTGAAAAGACCGATGTCGATGGGCTTTGAAAGGTGGGCGTTCATGCCTGCCTCCTTGGTTTTGGAGATGTCCTCCGAAAAAGCGTTGGCGGTGACCGCTATAATGGGAACAGTGGCGGCGTCGGGTCTGTCCAAAGCTCTTATGGCTTTAGCCGCCGAGCAGCCGTCCATTTCGGGCATCTGCATATCCATGAGAACAGCGGCAAAATGACCGACTTCGCTTTCCTTGAAGAGATTGAGGGCTATGAGGCCGTTTTCGGCCTTTTCGACGGTGTAGCCTGCCATTTCCAAAAGCTCCGTGGCTATCTCCAAGTTTATCTCGTTGTCTTCTGCCAAAAGGATATTTTTAGAGGACGGGGTTTGAGTTTCGTGAGAAACGGCGGAGGGTTCCTGCTCGGATATGTCGTCAGACACCACTCTGAAAGGCAGAATTACGGTGAAAACTGTGCCTTCGCCCAGTTTGCTGGAGACATCTATGCTGCCGTCCATCTGTATGACAAGGTCGTGGGCGATGGCGGTGCCGAGACCTGTGCCTGAGATATTGGCGGCGCCGAAGCGGGTCTCGCGCTCATAGGGCACAAAGATTTTTTTCAAGAACTCATCGCTCATACCGACGCCGTTGTCCTTTATCACAAAGCGGTATTTTGTAAATTTGCTGTTGTCGTCGGCTATCTCCGAAATGGCAAATTCCACCATTCCGTCTTTTGCGGTAAACTTAAAGGCATTTGAAAGCAGGTTGTTGAGTATCTGCTGAACCTTTTTCCAGTCTCCCGAAACGGTCTTTCGTGATATGCTCAATTCCTTTATAAAAGTCTTGCCCATTTCCGACTGGACATCAAATACCGACAGAAGGTCAGTTACCTTATCTTTCATAATAAAGTCGCTGTTGTCTATCTGTATCTTGCCGCTCTCGAGCTTTGACACATCTAAAATGTCGTTTATCAGCTCCAAAAGCTGACGGCTCGAGACATTTATCTTTTTTAGATAGCTCTTCACCTTTTCGGTGTCTGACGCGTTGGTGTCGGCAAGAGATGACAGACCGATTATGGCGTTGAGCGGTGTGCGCATGTCGTGGGACATATTGGAGAAAAACATATTCCTTGCCTGAGACATACGCTCGAGATTTTTGAGAGAATTGCTCAAAAGCTCGTTCTTTTTGAGAGAGGACTCTTTGGAAGAGTTTACATCTTTAAAGCACAGCACCACATTGTCGTCCTCAAAGGAGGGGTCGTAGAGCATCTGAACATGCACCCACCTGTATTCGTCGCCGAAAAGCCTCTTGAAATCGCCGCCGAAATCGGACACCCTGTCGTTCAAAAGGTGCTGCATATTCTCAATGGAAAAGGTGCTTAAAAACTCCGATCGGGCGTCGGGCTCGATGACATTCTGCGAAACAGAGGTGAAGTCCTTATAGTCTCCGGTTTTGGGAAGCTTTGATCTGATATAATCCGAGCCTTTGAGAATGGAGTAGGTGGATTTTTCCAGGTTTACCATATACATGGCATAATAGGTGTTGCCCAAAGCGGTCAGTATTCCGCTTTCCGTCGCCGCCTTGGTGTCGGCAATATAGTTTCTGACGGCAAAGGCGACAGCTACCACGAATGAAAGGCTTATTATTATGATGTATACAGGGGTTATAATTTCGGTGTTGTGGAAAAGGGAGCTGTAAGGTATGGTGATGACAGAATACCACCCCATGGGCATTTCGTGGTAAAATATGCCTCGCGTATGATCGGTCGTCTCCAAAAGAGAACCGTTTTTGACGGCGTTTTTGCTGTTTAAAATGCGCTCATATATATATTTATAGGTGTTTTGAGGGTCTTTGAGCTCAAAGCCCTCATAGGTATTGTGGTAGAGGAGCACTCCCTTTGAGTCGGACAGATAGTAGCGGCAGCCCTCGGGGAGATTGTCCGACGGAGGCCATACGGAAAGCTGAGATGGGTAGATGTTAACTGCCACAACATCGTCGGTGTCCTGTATGCGCTTTGAAAGCGTGACCACTACCTCGCCGAGGCGTGCGTCGATGTAGGCGTCGCTGTAAACTATTTCGCCGTCTGCCTCTATTGCCGCCTTATACCATTCGGCGGCGGTGGGGTCAAAGGCCTCGTCATCCTCCCAACAGGTGGCAGCGGCTATTTTGCCGTCTATCGAGGCATATATCTCCACATCCGATATGCCGATGACATTGTGTACATAGTCGAGATATTCAGACAGCCACAGGGAAGGTTCCTTGCCGTGCAGTGAACTGGGCAAAAGCCCCGATTCGGCGTTATTGAGGGTCATTTTGTATTTTTCAAGCTGGATATTTTCCTCGGCGGAGAATCGTCTTGCTATTTCGTCGCCCATAGTTCGGGCGTTTAAAACAAGGGCGTCGTTGAGTATGAATATGCTGGCTGTCCACAGCATTACAAAGAACAGCAGGGCAAGTATGGGAACTATAAGGGCAGGTTTTTTTGTCCGTCTCATATTTAAAACTCCGTATCTTTTTATTACAGATAAAGTTTAACACAATATCTCCGATATGGCAACAGTTAAAAAAACATACTCTGTGTGCAAATTATATAAATATCAAAAAGGGCTGGAAAAAATATAGTATATATGTTATAATAACTCTATACTGATTATAAATATTTTGAAATATGAAAGGAAGGCATTTTATGGACGAAAAAATCATCGCTAATCTGTGCGGCATTATGAAAAAAGACGGCGTTTCTGCCCTTCTGGTGGCCCCTTCGGGAGACATGACCTTTCTTTTGGGCACATCGCCCCACCTCTGCGAGCGTTTTCAGGGCCTTGTCATAAAGGACGACGGAGACTATTTTTACATATGCAATCTTCTGACCGTTGACGAGGCAAAGGAGATGATTCCCGGCAAAAAGGTATACGGCTGGTTTGACTGCGAAGATTTTACTTTGACTGTTAAAAAAGCCTTTGAGGAGCACGATCTCATAGGCAAGAAAATCGCCGTAAACGGCGCCGTAAGAGCCTTTAACATCTGCAAAATACTGGAGAATGTCAATGTCCGGTTTGTCAACGGCAAGGATTATATGGAAAACAGCCGTATTATCAAGACACCCGAGGAGCTGGAGAATCTCCGCATCGCGGCGGATATAGCCGACAAGGCGTTTTTGGAGATAATCAAGTACATAAAGCCGGGCATGACCGAGGCGGATATCAGAAACAAGCTGGTTGAGATAATGAAGTCTCTCGGCGGCACCGTCACGGGTCACGGCGGCATAATCGCCAGCGGAGCAAACGCCGCTCTGCCTCACTACACGGGCAGTGACAGGGTGATACAGGAAAAGGACATCGTGGAGATGGACTACGGCTGCACATACAAGGGAATGTACAGCGACATCACCCGTACCGTCTTTGTGGGTCAGCCGACAGAGAGGGAGAAAAAGGTATATAACACGGTTCTCAAGGCAAACCTCGAGGGCGAAAAGGCCGCTGTCAACGGAGCATTTATCCCCGATGTGGAAAAGGCGGCAAGAAGCGTCATAGAGGACGCGGGATTCGGACAGTATTTCACCCACCGTCTCGGCCACGGCATAGGCTATGCGGGACATGAGGCACCCTATATCACAGGAGTAAACGAGATAAATCTCGAGCCGGGCATGGCTTTCTCAATTGAGCCGGGCATATACATCAAGGACGAGATAGGAGTCAGAATCGAGGATATCGTCATAATAAACGAAAAGGGCGAGACCGAGGTCATAAACAAGGCTCCCAAAGAGATGATAATACTCTAAATAAAAAATGTTTTGCGAAACGGTGCGGCGCAAGCCGTGCCGTATTCGTCTGCGGAAATTTATCCGCAGTAAAAATTGTACGACGGGGTATGAAAATATGAGAGATATAATTTTGCAGGCAATCGAGAAGGTTTTCCGCGGAGACAGCAGCTATTATTTTGTGCCTGCCGAAACGGTAGAGACGAAAATAATCAGAAACGCCATAAAAAGCTATGCGTACCTGTGCAGTGAAAAGGACGCAGTCGCCTGATGGACACAAGCGCCAATCATTCGGGCATGAGCGGCTGTCTGTTGGGCGTAGATGCTTTATATGACTTTATATGATCAGCTCAATCACGACCCTATACCGCTTGCGGAGCTTGAAAAAGCCGAGATACATGAAAGCAAGGGCGGATATATCCGCCTTACATATAAAGGCGGAGGGACCATTGAGGAGAAATGCTATCAGGGACAGTACATCTGCGCCGTGCTTAACGCCATAGCGGAAATTGCCGCTGCGGAGAGGGAGAAAAACCCTCAAAAACTGAAGAGAAAGGTCGGAAAGCCTTTGGGAAAGGTCAAATACAGCGTCGAGGTATTTGGTTTTGCCTCGGGCGCCGTAAAAAAGAACAGAAATAAAAGCGGATTTGCCCCTGCGAAATACATGACCGTATTCCGTTCAAATGCGGCGAAATACATCGCTCCCGGCATGGACGAAGGTGACGGAAGAATCATAATGGACACCACTCTGACCAATTCGGGAAAGAAGGGCTACCTTTTCAGTGCGGACGCCCTGTACAGCCACCAATGGAAACAGCCTGTTGCCCTCGAGGGATTGAAAAAGGCGGAATTATGCGGAAAAGACAATGTCAGGCTGACCTATGAGGACGGAAAAACCATGGAGGTGCGCTGTCATTACGACCCCGAATACATCTGCGGAGTTCTGGCGTATCTGGCGGATGCTATGGACAAACTCAAAAGGATACTTTCAGATGCCGACGAAGCCTATGAGCAGGGTATGTATGAGACCGCCCTTGAACTCTACCTGAAAGCCGCCGAGCTGGGAGAGGCTTCGGCGCAGACGAGGTGCGGAGAGATGTATATTCAGGGCACAGGCACCGAAAAAAATAAGGAGAAGGCTTTCAGATGGTTTTCGAGAGCCGCCGCTCAGGACAACAGCATGGCACAGCTGTACATGGGCAGAATGATGTGCAGAGGGGAAGGCACGGAAAAAGACGAGCTCAAAGGTATTATGCAGATAATAAAAAGCGCCGATTTCGGCAATCCGCTGGCTCAGTATGAGATGGGATATATGTACCTTCACGGCAGATGGTCGGAGAAAGATACAGCTGCCGCTTTCAGTTACGCGAAACAGGCGGCGCAGCAGGGATATTCCAAAGCTATGAGAATGCTGGGCAACATGTATTATTCAGGCAGGGGAATAGATGCCGACTTTGATAAAGCCATGATGTGGTATAAGAAAGCCGAAGAGACTTCCGATGAGTTTGAGCTTATCGACGGCATGGCGGACAATATGGAGAAGGAAAGGTCTGCTTGGGCGGACGATGCGCAAAATGCCTTTGATAAAAAGGATTATGAAAGCGCCCTCGACATATGGCTCGACTTTGCAGCGGAAGGAGACAGAGAGGCTCAGTTCATGTGCGGCGAAATATATTACAAAGGTCTTGGCACATCGGAAGATCCCGCAAGAGCTCTCTACCGGTATGAAAAATCTGCCGATCAGGGACATACGGACGCCATGCATCAGTGTGCAATCATTTATATGTTCGGAAATGGCGTGGAAAAAGACAAGGAAAAATCCACATACTGGTTTGACCGCTATGCCAATACAAAAATAAGAAGTTAAAAGACGCAGAAAAAGGCGGCGGAGCAATTCCGCCGCCTTTCGGCAGTTTTAAAGGTATTTGTCATTCAAAAAGGGCGTCGGCCGCCGTTATCAGCATGTCGTTTGTCATTTCAAAGTCGCCCGAAAGCTTGACTATACGGCCTTTTCTGCAAAGGAGATATACATTCTGAATCTCAAAGCCGTCGGTCAGGCAGTATAAGTCTACGCCGTTATGTTCAAAGTCGGCTTTTATATACTCGCCGTCTTCGCCGATATCCCTATTGTCAAAGGCCGATTTCAGGCAGAAATCATACAGAAACGGCATGTGAATGTCCCACACGGTGGTGTAGAGGGAAGGCAGGTCGGTCTTTACCGAAAAATCTCTCCTCTGGCTGTAATTCTCCTCGGTGACGAAGATCGAGGCAGAGGAATAGTAGCCGCATATATAGCCGCTGTTCTGCTCTGTGCCCAAAAGAGTTTCGATTCTCACGGGGGGCTCGGAGTAGGGTGCGTTGTCGCTGCCTGCCATCGACTGTCCGACGGCTATCCATGTGATTGTGTTGAGAAGAATAAAGCTGACGATAAAACTTGTGAACACCGTGGCTTTCAGGTTGGTCTTTGCGGCCACCTTTTTCTTTTTGAGCAGTTTTGTCACCGTCATGGAGACAAACAGGGAAAATACCATTGCCGCAAGCATCAGCAGGGTAATAAGCCTCAGATAGGGCTGTCTTGCCGCTGTCAGGAAATAGGCAAAGCCAAGTATAAATACGATCAGCACGCCGATTATAACCTTGCGGCTGCCGCTCTTTGTCTCGGCAAATTCGCCGTTTTCGGCGGCTTTTTTTGCTTTTTTAAGCCATGAATAGTACTTTATCAGGTCGGCCGACATGTAGATGAAAATCATCAGCCAGCATAGCCCCGAGAAAATCGACGCGGGGTTTGACAGCACATCGAGGGGATTATTGAAAACGGAAGCGACAAAGGAGACGCCCATGAAAATACCAAAGGCGAGATACATATATTCGGCCCATAAGACCCTTTTGGCCTGCTTTTTTATCATCTCGATTTCCATGTTGGGGTCGGTCTCTATGGGCACAGCGTCCATATCCTCGTTGTAAAATATCTGGAGCTGACCCAAAGATGCGGCCAGTTTCCAGCCCGAGTGCACGCAGAAATCCTGAAAGGATAGCTGCTCCTGAGAAGGTTCGGGGTCAAAAGGAGAGCCGTGGGGGAAATATGACACGGTAAAACGGAGTTTTTGCGGCTCGGTTTTGCGGTAATGCCAGCCGAAATTGGAAATTTTATCTATCATCCAGCCCTTTTGAGCCATCTGCTCAAGATGCCGTGTCATGCCTGTGATGTCGTAAAAGGAAAAAAGGCTAAGCTCAAATTTCTTGTTTTTCATGTCAGACCTCCTCTTTTGTTATGCGGCGGTAGTCCTCGGCAAGGGTGTTGAGACGGGTGTACTCGGCTTTCAGTATCTCTCTGCCCTTGTCTGTGATGATGTAGCTGCGTTTTCGTCCCTCGGCTCTGGTCATTTTTATCATGCCGCTTTCGGAAAACTGCTCCAAAAGATTGTAAAGCGTACCCGAGCCCACCTTGACGCGGCCCTCTGTCACGGCGGGTATTTTGTCCATTATGTCCATGCCGCAGCACTCTTCGGTGAGGCACAGCAAAACATAATACATCTGCTCGGTCAGCGTTTGAAATTTAGGTCTCGGCATCGTCATGCCTCCTATTCTCGAATATCGACAATTCTTGCTTATATTATATTCTCGAATATCGACATTGTCAAGTATTTTTGCAAAAAATAACTCTCCGCAGCCTGCGGAGAGCAAAAGGAAAAGGACGGCTTTTGCCGTCCTTTTGAAAAGACTTATTCGTCTGCGCCAACCTTGACTATTCTCAGGGTGTTTGTCGTGCCGGGGATGCCGATGGGGAGACCTGCTGTCAGAACGACAATGTCGTCCTTTCTGATGTAGCCCATCTGCTCGGCCTTGAGAAGAACTGCGCCCCAAAGAGCCTCACTCTCGGTTTTCATGGCCATCATCATGGGAACAACGCCCCAGGAGAGAGCCAGCTTGTGATATACTCTTCTGTTGCTGGTGCCGCCAATGATCATGGGTGCGGGGCGGTATGCCGAAACCATCTTGGCTGTGTAGCCCGAGGTTGTTATGGCGATTATGGCGCTGGCGCCCAAATCGTGAGCCGAGCTTACAGTGCCGTGGGATATAGCCGATGTGATGTCCTTGGCGTCATAGTTCTTGCCGAAGCTCTGGTCGCGGTAGTTGAGGTTCTTCTCGACATTTCTCACTATTCTGACCATGGTCTTGATGGTCTGAACAGGGTAGAGACCGACGCTCGTCTCCCCCGAAAGCATTACAGCCGATGTGCCGTCATATACGGCGTTTGCCACATCGGAGACCTCTGCCCTTGTGGGACGGGGATTTTTGATCATGGAGTCAAGCATCTGCGTTGCCGTTATGCACTTTTTGCCCATCTTAAGGCAAAGAGTTGTGAGGTCTTTCTGGATTCTCGGAAGCTCCTCAAAGGGAACCTCGACGCCCAAGTCTCCTCTTGCAACCATGATGCCGTCGCAGACCTTGAGAATTGCCTCGGCGTTCTGAACGCCCTCGTGATTTTCTATCTTGGCGATTATCTCTATGTCCTTGCCGCCGTTTTCATCGAGGAGCTTTCTTATCTCCAGAGCGTCCTCTTTTGTTCTGACAAAGGATGCGGCAACAAAATCTATGCCGTTCTTGATGCCGAAGATAATGTCTGCCTTGTCCTTTTCGTTGATGTATTCCATGTTGATGCGGACGCCAGGAATGTTGATGGACTTTCTGTTGGAAAGCTCGCCGCCGTTCATGACGGTGCAGATTATATCGGTATCGGTGACTTCGTCGGCTCTCAGCTCGACGAGACCGTCGTCTATGAGAATTCTTGTGCCGACGGCCACATTCTGGGGAAGCTTGTCATAGGACACGGCGCACTCTTTTTCTGTGCCTTCCACATCGCGGGTAGTCAGTGTAAATGTATCGCCCTCTTTGAGGGAAATCTTGTTGTCCTTAAAGGTCTTGAGCCTTATCTCGGGGCCTCTCGTGTCCAGAAGTATGGCGACGGGAAGGGAGAGAACCTCGCGGCACTCCTTTACGGCGTCTATTCTTTTAAGCTGCTCCTCCTGTGTGCCGTGGCTGAAATTGAGCCTTGCCACATTCATGCCGTTTTCCATAAGGGCCTTGAGGACATTCTTGTCGTCTGTGGCGGGGCCTAAGGTGCAGATAATCTTTGTTTTTCTCATTTGCATTTCTCTTACCTCCTGCGGGTTGAGTTAATTTTTTTACCTTCGTTTACACATATATTATATCATTTAACTTTAAAAGAATAAAGAGTTTTTTGATATAAATTTTTATTTAACACGAAATTAACACGGCGCTGCTCATTGACAGGTGACATAAAATGTGATAAACTGTTACAAAAATGTAAAATATGTGGGGTTTCACCATGAAAAAAGATAAAAACCGAATATTTTTGCCGCTTGTATTTCTGTTCTACAATGCCGCCTACTGTCTCTATTTCGGCTTTATAGTGTCCTATCTCAGCCACATGGGATATCAGTCGGATTTTATCGGGGTGGTGATGACCCTGTGCGCCCTTATAAACATGGTTACTCAGCCGATTTTCGGCTATGTAAGCGAGACCTATGTGCCTGTCAAATACATAATGCTCGGCATTTCGGCGCTGTCGGTGCCTTTGGGATTTGTGCTGCCCTGGACGGTGTCTGTGCCCTTTATGGCGCTTTCATCGGTGGTGCTGCTGTCGGTGCTGGAATATCCCGGATTTCCCCTCATCGACATGTGGGGAGTGAGACTTCAGGAAAAGACGGGCGGCATAAGCTACGGTGTCGTCCGTTCCTGCGGCAGCTTCGGCTATGCCGCCGCCGCTTTGATTTTCGGAAAGGTTTTTGACAGAATAGGCATAGAGAATATGTTTATCGTCCACGCCGTGCTGCTCGTTGTGACGGTGCTTGTGATTTTCCCCACCTCGGCGGTGGCATGTGAAAACAAAAAGGCAAAAGAGGGCGAAAAGAGAATTTCCATGCCGAGAGCCTTTGCCCTGCTTTCCAAAAACAGGAAATATATGATGTTTATAATAGGATATATGTTTATAAACACAGGTATGAGATTTATAAGCAGTTTTTACCCCATACTTATCGAAGTCAATAACGGCACGGTGGGGCAGATGGGCACGGGAATATTCCTCATGGCTCTGAGTGAGATACCGTTTGTGCTGGGATTTGTAAAGTATTCAAAAAAGATAAGGGTGGATCTCATAATGCTCTTCGCCCTGTCCATGTTCACCGTGAGAAACCTGTCCATGTATTTCGCCCCCAATGTATTCTGGCTTCAGGCGGCGCAGCTGACCCAGGGCATATCCTACGGAGTGTATATACCGACGGTGCTCTACTATATGTCTACCATAACCCCGAGAAAGATAACGACGACGGCCCTCACCATATCAAACTCCTGCGTCGGCGCGGTGTCGGCGGTGGCAGGCAACCTTTTGGGAGGGTTTATGATAGCAAATGTGGGAATATACCCCTCGATACTCTTCTGCGCAGCCCTGTCTTTTGTGGGGGCGGTAATATTCTTCATAAGTCTTTTTGTACCCAAGACGGTCTACGAAGATATGTAAAAATAAAAGCGGAGCATTCGCTCCGCTTTTTCTCAGCTGTTTTTCGACCTCTGCATTTTGACATACAGAATGAAAGAGTATATCGAAGGCACCAGCGCCATGAGAAGTACGCAGGCCATAAGTCCCGAGAAGGTATAGACCGAATTGCTTGTAAGGTAGCCCACTATCGAGAAGATCACCATGACCGCGCCGCCTGCGAAGGCCAGATAGCCGCCCAATCTGTGGGTCTTTGACCATATGACGGGGTCCATAAGAGTCCAGGGAGTGCGTATGCCCAGATAGAAATTGTGCTTGATTCTGGCGGAAAAGTTGCCGAATATCATGCAGAATATGCCGAAGGGCACGCCGAAGATGAGGTCTACCGATATGTTGATTTTGTCTCCGAGCTGTGCGCCGCTGGAGGCGATGAGGTATGTGAAACAGCACATGATGATAAGCAGAGCCGATGTGGCGTAGAGTATCACAGCGTCATATTTGGGGTTTGCCGTGGTGGCTCCGGTTTTCGATATGCGGCGGTAGCCCAGAATAAAGAGGGGCACCGCAAGAGCTATGACGGGAAGCATCAGAAAGGTGTATTTTGAGCCCATGGCCTGCACAGTGTTGTCAAAACCCATGTTGGTGGGCACTGTGTCGGGCAGTCTCAAAAACAGGACTGTCATGACAATGAGATTTATGACCATCACTCCGATAAGTATGCTATAACTTTTTTTCATCGTCGTTTTCCTCCTTTAAAAGGCCCATGAAAAAGCCCATTATGTCCTGAAGGACGGTAGTGTTTATGGAATAGATGACATTCTGCCCCTTTTTCTCACAGGATACCAGCTCGGCCTCCTTTAATACATTGAGATGGTGGCTTATAGATGGCTTTGAGATGTCGAAATGTTCGGCTATTTCGCCTGCCGTCATGTCCTTTGAGTGCAAAAGCGAAAGTATTCGCCTTCTTGTGCCGTCGGAAAGTGCAGACCAGGCTTTACCCATATTTATTCCTCCTTTATTTAGATATTTGTCTAAATATCTAAATACACTCTATCACAAAAATAAAATTTTGTCAATGGTATTTTTAATCATTTTTGAGGGCAAAATATCTTTGAAAACTCAGAAAAGGAGAAAAAGTATGAAACAACTGACATGCAACGCAGATTGCTGCGCCCATTACGACAGCGGCTTTTGCAGACTTAACTCGATAACCGTCGACAAAGAGACAGGTGAGATGAACACAAAGTGCGCCTCCTACATGGAAAAGAGCGGCAGCCCTTATAACATGGCTCAGAGCGGCATGGCAACGCCAGCCACAGAAATCATGAGCTGCGGCGCATATGAGTGTATGCACAACTGCACAGGAAAATGCGAGGCAAAGGAAATCAGCATCAAGCTCTGCCCCTGCGGTAAAAACGCCGAGTGCGGCACCTATTGCCGAGTATAAGGCGCAAAAACAGAAAAAAGGTATCGCTGTGCGATACCTTTTTTAATTACAGATTGAGATCGAAATCCTCTTTTGTAAACACCCTTTTTCTCCTGTGTCTTCGGGGAATATCCCTCATGAGAGGGTCATATTTAAATCTGCGGCATTTGTAATTCCACTCGACGGGGCCGTGCCTGCGGCACAAAAAATATGTGTCGTCGATTTTTTCGGCGTGGATACAGTAGGCGCATTTGGGCTCTATTTTTTTGCCGTAAAGCATAGCGTCACCTCTTTTCCTTTCTATTATACTGCCATTTTTCCAAAAAAACAATAGAAAAATAAACTAATGCCGTGAAAATCAAAACTCCGACTGAAAGTATAATAGATCCTCTGAAATAGGACTCGGGGGGAATGAAGGGGTAGGGCATGAGATAGGGGTCGGGGTAGAATACACTTTCGGAAAAGGGCAGGACATTCAAAGCGGCGGCGGTGAGAAAGGCGGCAATGAGTCCCTGAAACAGCTTGCAGATAAAATACCTTGCCGTCACAAGGCCCTCTTTTTCAAAAAGGCTGACAGTCTGAAAATGCACCGACACTCCCGCCCAGCTTATTATGAATGACGCCAGAGGCAGGGCTATATATATGTCGATGTCCTCCAGGGCGAAAAGACCGCCTGTCATCTCCAAAAATCCCGCAGCGGCGGCGTCAAAGGGCAGAATTGGGGCAAAAAGACCGCTGAAAAGGGCGAAAAACCTCGTCTTATCCAAAAGAGAGGTGACCACCGAGAAAAATATTACAAATCCGCACACCTTTAAAAGGGCGTCCACCGACGAGGTGACGGCCGTCACAAAGGCCTTTGAAAAGGAGGGGTAAGAGCCGTATTTAAGGGAGATTTCGCCTGAATCGTCGGCTCTGCCCATGAACAGATTGAGGATAAGACCTATTATAAGGGCCGACAGTATGTGGCAGACATAGATCAAAACACCTGCCTTTATGTTTTTGAAAAGGGCAGCCCCGCATATGCCGAGGACAAAGGCAGGGCCTGTGTTGTTGCAAAAGCACAGCAGCCTCTGGGTCTCTTTTTTACCGCATACGCCCTTTTCAAAGAGCTCCGACGCGCATTTGGCGCCGACGGGATAGCCGCCCAAAGCTCCCATCACAAAGCAGGAAAAGCCCGCTCCCGAGACTCCGAAAAGCCTTTTTCCCAAAGGGGCGAAAAACTTCGATATGCTTCTTACCGCCCCCGTGCCGTTCAGAAGTGAGGACAGGACGAAAAAGGGAAACAGCGAGGGAAATACCGAGTTTATGCAGGTGTTTAGGCTGTCCGACGCGGCTTTTGATGTCTCTTTCGGGAAAATTATCATCAAAAGGGCGAAAAAAGTTATAAAGAGGGGAACGAAAAATCCCCTTGAAAAAACGCTTTTGAAAGCTTTCATAAAATCACCTCGGCAATTTATATGAAGGCGTGAAAATAAAATTACCTTTTGCGGCATAGATATAGCCGAGGTGATTTTCATATGGCAAAAATCAGTGCCGAAAAATTAGGGCTTCCCGACGGAATGCTTAATGGGGAGATAAGGGCCGAGATGTGGGGCAAAACCTATGTCAGCCTTGAAAACTGCAAAAAAATAAGGCGTTTTGATGAGGATATAATCGAGATAGAGGGCAAAAAAGGTGCTGTAAGGATAATAGGCGAAAAGCTCAGGATAACAGGGCTGTCTTCGGGGGATATGGAGATTAGGGGCGATATTTTCGCTGTGGAAAACTCGGAGGAGAGACCATGAGCTTTTGGAAGGGCGGAATAAGATTTTGCGTCAGGGGTGTAAACCCCGACGGCATACTGGACTATGTGGTGCAAAACGGCATGGAGTGCGCCTACGCCGCAAAGAGAGAGGCCGACACATTAGAGCTTGAGCTTTCGGTAAAGGATTATAAAAAGGTCAGAGACTACGCCGCCGAAAGACACCACAGGGTGAGAAGCACCAAAAAATACGGTCTTCCCTTTGCGCTGCTCAGGATGAGAAAAAGGGCAGGAATATTTTCGGCTATTGTGTTCCTCATGGTCATGTACGGCCTTTTGAACTCGAGGATATGGACGATAAGCGTCATCACCGACGATTTATCCAAAGAAAATGAGATTTTGGCGATAGCTCGTGAGTACGGCATAAAGCCGGGGGCGGTAAAGAGCGAAATAGACCTTAAAACTGTTCAGCTCGATGTTGTGGAAAAATACGACGACATAATCTTTTTCGCCGTCAATTACAGCGGCGGTCATGCCGAGATAGTCACCAAAAGCCGCACCGAAAAACCCATTATGATAGACGACACCGTGCCCTCGGAGATATACGCCCAGAAGGACGGCATAATCGAGGAGATCATAGTCAAAAGCGGCAGAGCCCTAAAAGAAAAGGGGGATACGGTGGTGACAGGCGACCTTCTGGTCACCTCTCTAATAAACGAGGAGACCGGAAAAAGGGTGCGCTCCATCGCCGACATAACGCTGAAAACCTACTATAAAAAGGAATTTTATCTGCCCAAGACTGTTAAGGCAAAAGCATATACGGGCGAGAGTGAGAAAAGATATACACTGACAGTGGGAAACATGGGTTTTAAGCTTTATTTTCTTGAAAAAGAGCCGTTTTTGTGTTATGATAAAGTATATAAATCCCATAGGCTGAACTTATTCGGAAAAATGGAGCTGCCCATCGGAATAACAGAGGAAATTTTTGAGGAATACGAGCCTTATGAGGCCGAGAAAATTCCCGATGACCGAGCTTTGACTAACCTTTTGGACGGCGAAGTGCAAAATGAGAGCGGCGGTCAGCTTTTGCAGAGCAGCCTTGAAAAGACCGACATGGGGGATTTCTATCTATGCACATACAGGGCGGAGTGCCTTGAAAAAATACAATCGGTATAACACGGAGGAACTTTATGGCAGAATACATCGTGAATCTCGAGAGGGCGGGAGACGATACGGCGCTTTTCGGGGCGCTGGATGAAAACATAAAAGAGATAGAGAAGAGCTTCAATGTCGCCGTCATCAACCGAGACACCACGGTAAAGATAACGGGCGATGAGGAAAATGTCTATCTCGCTCAAAAGGCGGTAGAGGAGCTTTTGAGACTTATAAACAAGGGCGAGACGATAAACCATCAGATGCTCAGCTATGTCATATCCCTTGTAAAGGCGGGCAGGGAGGAATCCCTCAAAGAGATAGGCAAGGGCGTGGTGTGCGTCACATCGAGGGGCAAGGTGGTAAAAGCCAAAACGGTGGGACAGCAGAAATACTTAGACGCCATATCAAAAAACACCATAGTTCTCGGCATAGGCCCCGCAGGTACCGGCAAGACATATCTGGCGGTGGCTCAGGCCGTCGCCGCTTTCAGGGAGAAAAAGGTAAACAAGATAATCCTCACAAGACCTGCCGTCGAGGCAGGCGAAAAGCTGGGATTTTTGCCCGGCGACCTTCAGAACAAGGTCGATCCCTATCTGAGACCTCTCTACGACGCCCTTTTCGACATGATGGGCGCCGAAAGCTATCAGAATTACTTTGAAAAGGGAAACATCGAGGTGGCTCCTCTGGCTTACATGAGGGGCAGAACCCTTGACGACAGCTTTATAATACTGGACGAGGCTCAGAACACCACTCCCGAGCAGATGAAGATGTTCCTCACCCGTATGGGCTTCAATTCAAAGGTGGTCATCACCGGCGACATAACCCAGACCGACCTGCCCGACGGCAAGACATCGGGTCTCAGAGTCGCCATGCGAGTGCTCAAAGACATAAACGACATAGCCATATGCCAGCTGACAGCCGCCGATGTTGTGAGACACGAGCTGGTGCAGAAGATAATAGTGGCATATGACAAATATGAAAAGGAAACAGCCGCAAAGCGCGAAAAGAGAAAGTTTGTGAGAAAAGATGTCAAAAAGAGTTAAAGTCGCCAAAATATCCATAGGCGTCATCGGAAAAGAGAGCACCCGCAACAGGCACGGCGAGGAGCTTGCCAAAAAGTGCATACTCAGGGCCATAGGCACATATCTGCCGGGGGAAAATGTCGAAGTCGACATAACCATGACCGATAAAGATCAGATTAGAGAGATAAACAGCGGCAAAAGAGGTGTGGACAAGGTGACCGATGTGCTGTCTTTCCCCCTCCTTGATATGAGAGAGGGCGTGCCCATTCACGGAATACAGAGAGAGCCTGACGGTTCGGTACTTTTGGGAGATATACTCATGTGCTACGACAGGGTGAAGGAGCAGGCAGAGGAATACGGACACGGTGAGGACAGGGAGTGCGCCTACCTTGCGGTTCACAGCGTGCTGCACCTTCTCGGCTTTGACCATGAGGACGAGGGCGAGATGAAGAAAAATATGAGAAAGGCCGAAGAGGATATTTTAAGTCATATCCTCTAAAAGGGTGAAGATATGGAAATGATAAAGACAGGCATGTTTTCGGTGGTGGGACGCCCCAACGCGGGAAAATCCACCCTTACCAATGCCCTTGTGGGCGAAAAGATAGCCATAGTTACAAACAAGCCCCAGACCACGAGAAACAGGGTCACGGGTATTATAAACAGCGATGATTATCAGATGGTGCTACTTGACACACCTGGCCTTCACAAGGCGAGAAACCGCCTGGGAGACTACATGGTGGAGATAATAAACGAGACCGTGTCGGAGGGCGACGCCGCCCTTCTCGTCGTCGAGCCTGTGGCAAAGATAGGAGTGCCCGAGCAGATGCTCATAGACCGCATAAAGGCCCTCGGCATAGGCTCCATACTGGCAATAAACAAGTGCGACACCATAAAGCAGGACGATGTGCTGGCTGTTATCGCAGAGTATTCAAAGGCCCACGATTTTTCGGCAATAGTGCCAATTTCGGCAAGAAGGGGAAAGAACATAGACATTCTCCTCGATGAGATGAAAAAGCTGTGCATAGATTCCCCCCGTCTCTACCCCGAGGACATGGTGACCGACCAGAGCGAAAGCCAGATGATAGCCGAGATAATAAGGGAAAAAGTGCTTTTGTGTCTGGGCGAGGAGATACCCCACGGCGTCGCCGTCGAGATAGAGAGACAGGAGACGAGAAAGAGCGGAGCGAGAGTGATAAACGCCGCCATAAACTGCGAGAAAAAGTCTCACAAGGGCATGATTTTGGGCAAGCAGGGCTCAAAAATAAAGGAGATAGGAACAAAGGCACGAGAGGACATAGAGAAGATGCTGGGCGTGCCCGTGCATCTTGAAATATGGGTCAAGGTCAAGGAGAACTGGAGAGACAATCCCAATTCGGTAAAAGGCTTTGGCTACGAAAGGTAGAATTGCCAAAAATTTTAACGGTTTATTTTGCCGCCGCCGCAAAAAATAGATACAAATAATTACAGGCGGTGAAGATATGAACGACCGTGAAAAAGCATGGCAGAAATTTAAGAAAAGCGGAAAGATAAAGGATTATCTCGAGTACAGAAGCTTCAAGGAGGAGGAAAGTTGACGGAAAACGCAAAGGGCGTAGTGATTCAGTCGTCTCTATATAAAGATAACGACAGGATAATCACCATACTGACCGACAATATGGGCAAAGTATCGGCGAGAGCCAGGTCGATAGGGCGTAAAAACAGCGGCCTTGCCGCCGCCGTCCAGCCCTTTACATACAGTTCTTTCGTCCTCTACAAAAACGGCAAGAATTTCTCGGTGAACGAGGCCGACATAATAGAGCAGTTTGCAGGCATGGCGGTGGATTTGGAAAAAAACGCCCTCGCCGCATACTTTTGCTCCCTGGCATCGTTTTTTGAGGAAAACGACGAGGACAGCGGCGAGTTTCTGCGCCTTATGCTCAACAGCTTTTACGCTCTTGACCGTGACATCGCCCCTGTTTGGAAGGTGAAGGCGGTGTTCGAGATAAAATGCGCCGTAATTTGGGGATATTCCCCATCTCTGACGGCGCTGTCGCCTTTAAAAGACAGTTTTTACATAAGCTGCGGCGACGGCTCTCTGTCGTCCTTTATGCCCAAAGAAGGCGGCACGGAGTTTGACAAAAGCGCCCTTGCCGCTTTAAGCTACATTATAAAGGCAGACATGAAAAAGATGCTGTCCTTTAATGTGGATGATGTGAGGGGAAAGATGCTTTCCGACTTTGCGAGAGGATATATACTAAATAAAACAGAATACAAGCCGAGGGCTTTGAGCTTTTACGAGAGCCTCGGCGATATGCCGAAAGGTGTTATCAAATGACAGATTTACAGAAAAAATCACTTAATACCATAGAGCTTTACAAGGTGCTCGACATGCTGGCATCCGAGGCTGCCAGTCAGAAAGCCAAGGAGAGGGCGAGAGAGCTCACTCCTGCCGTCACTCTCTTTGAGTGCGAAAGGCTTTTGAATCAGTGCGCCGACGCAGTAAAGCTCATGGGATTTTACGGCAGCCCCTATTTTGCAGGTGTCACCGATGTCACCGAAAGCGTAAAGAGGGCAGACATGGGCGGACTTTTGAACCACAGGGAGCTTATGAATGTGGCTTCCCTGCTTGCCGCCGTCAGGGGCTGCAAAAACTATATTGAAAACAACAAAAACGGTCCCACATGCCTCGACGGCATGTTCCAAAGGCTTTCGGGCAACAGATTTTTGGAGGACAAGATAAACTCCGCCATAATCAGCGAGGAGGAGATGGCAGACACCGCCAGCACCGAGCTTTACGACATACGCAAGTCGATACGCCGCTGCTCGGGCAAGGTCAAGGAGGTTCTCAATAAAATAATTACCTCCCCAACCTACTCCAAAATGCTCCAGGAAAATATAGTAACTCTCCGTTCGGGCCGCTATGTTGTGCCTGTAAAGAGCGAGCACAAGGGGGCTTTTCCCGGACTTGTCCACGACATGAGCTCCTCGGGAGCGACTCTTTTCATAGAGCCTTTGTCTGTTGTCGAGATAAACAACGAGATAAAGACCCTTATGAGCGCCGAGCAGAAGGAGATGGAGAGGATTCTCTATGAGCTTTCGGCAGATGTGGCTCAGTTCGGCACGGGAATATGCGACGATTATGAGATAATGTGTCAGCTCGACCTGATATTCGCAAGGGGCAAGCTGGCCTATAAGATGGAGGGCAACAGACCGACCGTCACCGACAAGGGCGAGACCAATCTCATAAACGCCCGTCACCCCCTTCTCGACAGAAAGACCGCCGTGCCCATAAGCATAGGCGGAAGCCATGATACAGTCATCGTCACAGGCCCCAACACCGGCGGCAAGACGGTCAGCATAAAGACCCTGGGCCTTTTGACCGCTATGACCCAGTGCGGCCTTTTCATACCTGCCGCCGAGACGAGCAGCGTCAGGATAATGGAGAGCATATACGCCGACATCGGCGACGAGCAGAGCATCGAGCAGAGCCTGTCCACCTTTTCCAGCCACATGACCAACATCGTGGAGATCCTCAAGCAGGCGGACGCGGGGTCGTTGGTGCTGCTGGATGAGCTGGGGGCGGGCACGGACCCGGTGGAGGGCGCGGCGCTGGCCATGAGCATCCTGGAGGAGCTCCACAGCCGGGGCTGCCGCACCGTGGCCACCACCCACTATAGCGAAATCAAGGCCTTTGCCCTGACCCGGGCGGGCATGGAAAACGCCTCCATGGAGTTTGACGTGGACCGGCTGTGCCCCACCTACCGGCTGTTCATCGGCATCCCGGGCAAGTCCAACGCCTTTGAGATCTCAAAGCGCTTGGGCATGGAGGAGCGGCTGATCGAAAAGGCCCGGGAATATCTCAAGGGCGAGGACGTAAAATTTGAGGACGTGATCTCCGGGGCGGAGGCCCAGCGCCGCCGGGCGGAGGAGGAACGCCGGCTGGCTGCGGCGGAGCGGGACGCCACCGCCAAGCTGCGGGAGGAGATGGAAAAGCAGCGGGCCAGGCTGGAAGGGGAGCGGGAAGGGCTACGGGCCAAGGCCCGGGAGGATTCCCGCCGGCTGGTGAACGAGACCCGGGAGGAGATGGAAAAGCTGGTGGCGGCCATCCGGGCCATACCGGGGCTGGACCAGCGGGCGGCGGACCGGGGGATCCAGCGATCCCGGGGCGCTTTGCGCAAGCGGGAAG
>ERZ779866.1569-NODE-1569-length-22775-cov-3.945070_pt1 | contig 22775 bp, 21 predicted proteins | sample MGYA00511248_ERZ779866 | MGnify/ENA primary metagenome ERZ779866 (study PRJEB29588, sample SAMEA2155758) | human gut metagenome | biome: human gut; feature: human-associated habitat; material: faeces | place: Denmark | collected 2008/2010 ... | reverse complement strand
TAAAGACTCTCCTGTTAGCAAAGCTGCAAAAGTGGACAAGCCGATTGCAAGACCGACCGGCATATTTAAGATCAAAAAGATCGCAAGAGAAACTAAAAGAACTGTTGACGCCATCTTGCTACTCCTTACTGATCAAACTCGGCATTAGGATCGGGTTCTCCGTCCTTTAAGTGCTTAATATGGTAAATAATCCCCTGAATCAGACGAATGGATGCCAATCCGAAGCCTACGATAGGAGCTAAATACACAATCCACATAGGAATACGCATTGCAGGTGATAACTGTCCAATCATAAGCTGAGTCTGAACCATGCCCCAACCTAAATAAATTGCAGCTAATGCAAAAACCAATGAAAGAACATCACCTAAAATCACGATATAAGGACGCATGAATTTAGGGAACAGATACAAAAAAGCATCAATCTTAATATGGCGCATGACTTTGGCACCGTAGCTGATGCCGATGAAAACAAGCCACACGAACATATAACGTGCAAGTTCTTCTGACCAACCTAATGATGAGTGAAAAACATAGCGCATGATAACCTGAAAGCTAAGCACGAGACCGATAGCCGACATCAGGATCACGCAAATCGACATCTCTAATTTATTATTTAAAAAATCTAATATTTTCATCATAAAACCGCAGAATATAGGGAACAGACTGAGGCTAAGTTAAAGCCTCCACGAACGTGGAGGCTTAAATAGAGGGATTAGTAGTCTTTATTCAAGACGCGGTCAACGTACTCAGGAGTATCCATCATGCTCTTGACCAAGTCATAAACGCCGCCTTCTTTGGCTTTGTCAATCCACTGCTGGCGCTCAGCATCGGTAAGAGTAATGATTTCGCAGCCTGCGTCCTTGAACTTCTTCTCGGAAAGAGCGTCAAGTTCAATAGAGCGCTCGCGCTGAACTTTAATGAAGGTTTCCACACCGTCGTTCATAGCCTTCTTCTGAGCATCGGACAAAGATTCCCAGCGTGCTTTATTCATAAGCAGGATCTGCGGGCTGTACTGATGACCGGTCAATGAAATATAGTGCTGAACTTCATAAAGCTTGTTGGCATCGATAATGGCAAGAGGGTTCTCCTGAGCGTCGATAGTGCCCTGCTGCAAAGCCGGCAATACTTCAGCAAAGGCCATCGGGGTAGGATTTGCGCCCCAGGCTTTCCACTGAGCCATCTGAATTTCAGATTCCTGTACACGAACCTTAGCGCCTGCGACGTCAGCAGGAACCTTTACTGCAACTTTATTGTTGGTGTAATGACGGAAGCCGTTGCCTACCATGGTGAAATAGTGAAGATTGCGGCTTTCTACTTTACCGTTAATGGTCTTGCCGATATCGCTGTTAAAGCAGCGGATTGCATCTTCAGCGGTAGCAAACAGGAACGGAGCGTCCCACAAATAAACGTCAGGAATAAATGAAGTTAAAGTTGAAGGCTGTGCCAAAACGATATCGATATCACCCATAATGGTGGACTCGATAGCAACACGGTCATCACCTAACATATTGTCAGGGAAATGTTTGATTTGAATGGTACCGCCAGATTCTTTCTGTACCACGTCAATCATTGCTACAGCTGCGTCTTTTGCCGCCTGGTTGGTAGCGTTGGCAAAACGCATGGTGATGGTATCATCAGCCTGGGACATACCGGCACTTGCCATCAATGCGGCAGCTAAAGCTGCACCTAACATAGTTTTAACTTTCATGTTCATCTCCTCACAGTGATAAAAACGGTTTTTATTAAATATTTTCTTTAACGGTTTTAACTATTGCATCAGCATCTAAACCGTAAAATTTGAATAGTTCTGAAGACGGGCCTGAGCGTCCGAAGCTCTCCATGCCCATGGTTACGACTTTGCACGGCTTATTGCGGCATACGCACTCACAAACGGCACTGCCTAATCCGCCGACCTTCTGATGATCTTCAACCGTCACGATTAATCCGCATTCTGCAGCTTCTTTAACGGCATTTTCATCTAAAGGCTTAATTGAGTACATATCGTAGACGCTGACCTTAATGCCTTCTTTTTCTAAAATTGAAGCTGCCTCAAGAGCGCTTTGTACTCTGTCGCCTGCGGCTAAAATTGCTGCTTTATCGCCCTTGCGCAAGCAATGAGATCCGCCGATTTCAAATTTAGCTGAAGCGTCATAAATCTCTTCTACTTTGTCGCGGCCCACACGCATATAGCAAGGACCTTCATGATCCGCCATCGCAAACACGAGAGCGCGAGTGGCGTATGCGTCAGCCGGAGCCAAAACGACGGTTCCCGGAATGGTACGCATCAGGGCGATATCCTCAAGGGCCTGATGGGTAGCACCATCAGCGCCGCATTCAATACCTGCGTGGGTGCCTACAACTTTAACGTTAAGGTGCGGATAACAAATGCTGTTGCGGAACTGTTCTCCGGCGCGGAGACTTGCAAAAACGGCAAAGGTGCTGACAAAAGGAATAAGACCTGTAGTTGACAAACCTGCCGCCACGGTCATCATATTCTGCTCGGCAATACCGCAGTCAATAAAAGATTCAGGATGTTCTTTTTGGAAGACAGCGCTGTAAGTAGCTGCAGCCAAATCAGCGTCAAGGGAGACGATGTTGGGCTTTGATTTGTAAAGCTCTACTAAAGCTTCACCGAATGCCTGTCGATTTGCTTTCATTTTCTTTATTCCTCTACGCCTAACTCTGCAAGTGCCTTAGCCAAATCTTCTTTGCTCGGGGCTTTGCCGTGCCAACCTACCTGATTTTCCATGAAGCTTACTCCCTTACCTTTAACGGTATTGGCAAGGATAAGAGTAGGTTTGCCTTTCACTTCACGGGCAAGCGCAAGAGATTGTCTTACTTCATCAAGATTATTTCCGTCAATTTCAATGGTATTTAAACCAAAAGCATCAAAACGTGCCTTTAAGTTGGATAAATCCATAACCTCGCTATTAGGTCCGTCAATCTGCAAACCGTTGTGATCAACGATAATCGTAAGATTATCAAGCTTGTAGTGAGCGGCAAACATCAGAGCTTCCCAAACCTGACCTTCATCAAGCTCACCGTCGCCTAAAATTGCATAAACATGAAAATCTTCTTTTTTAAGCTTAGCGCCCATCGCGATGCCGCAAGCTGCCGAGATACCCTGACCTAAAGATCCGGTTGACATGTCAACGCCGGGGGTTCCCTTCATATCCGGATGGCCCTGAAGGAAGCTGTCGGTATGGCGCAATGAAAGCAATTGTTCCTTGGTAATAAAGCCCTTAAGGCATAATGCGGCATATAAAATCGGGCAGGCATGGCCCTTACTTAAAACAACGCGATCGCGCTTGGGGTTTTTAGGATCGTTTGCATCAATATTTGCAGCCTCAAAATACAAAACTGCCATGATTTCGCCTAAAGACAAGGATCCGCCCGGATGTCCCGAGCCGCCTGCAAATATAGCTTCCAATGCCAAACCGCGTAATTTAGCGGCTATCTGCTGTAAATCAGCTTGCATACATACTCCGAAATTAAAAAACATTTATTGGACTATATAATTTGAGTATATTTGCGCAAACGTTTGACTACAGTGACAACTATCACAAATTGCGGACATTTACTGACAAAATCCGCAAAACTATTTTTTAAAGAAGCTTCTCCCCACAAGAAGAACGAACGGTAAGCTTAGGAGCCAAAACGATCTTAAACGGCTCGGAATGGGATTTTATTTCCTGAAGCAATAACTCCGCGGCTTTTCTGCCAAGCAATACCTTACGCTGATGCACCGTAGTTAAAGGAACATCAATCATGCTTCCGATCTCAAGATCGTCATAACCTGCGACCTTAAGATCATGAGGAATATTAATGCCGTGATCCTGACAGTACTTAATCACGCCTAAAGCCACGGTATCATTAATGGCAAAAAGGGAATCTATTTTTTTACTTATAAGCTGTTTTGCTTTTTTATAGCCGTTTTCAAAAGTAGCATCAGTGTAAATAACGTTATCTTTATTAAATGTAATGGAGTTTTCCTCAAGTACGCGTTTTAAGGCATTGAGTCGATCAACAGTAGTTTGGGACTGCGCCTCACCTAAAATGCAGCCTATGTTCCTGCTCCCGCACTTTATCATGTGCCGAAACAACATCAGCGCGCCTTGATAGTTATCATTAACTACGCTTGAAAAACTCGGACCGATTTCAACGTCGGCAGCTACCACTTTAATGCCGCTTTTAACAAGAGGAAAAAGCTCTTCTTCTTTTGCGGTTACGGAAATAATTACTACGCCGTCTACTCTTTGACGCTGCAGTAGTTTAATGTTTTCTTTTTCTTCGTTGCGATCGCGGGAAGAATTACACAAAAGCACGCTGTAGCCAAGCGGCCTTAAATAATCACATACTCCTTTGGCGATTGCGGCATAAAAAGGAGAAGTGATATCAGGAAGAATCAAGCCGATTTGCCGGCTTTCTTTGGTGGCAAGCCAGCGGGCTTTTTCATTTGATTCATAGCCAAGCTCAACGCTTGTTTTTATGATCTTATCCCTTAATGCCTCTGAGACACCGTCTTTACCGTTTAAAGCACGCGAAACAGTTGACGGAGTAACGCCGCACTCTTTAGCAATATCGACAATACTAACCAAAATTATTCACCGCAAATTGACGCAAAAATCGGTCTATTACTAAAAAAACATTTTTAGTATACAAAAATTCCGAGATTATTTGCGCAAAATTTTTGGAAGTTTGAGCAAAATTTAGTTTTTATTTACTCAAAAAAGATGAAAAACATCAGTGCATATAGATATCAAAGCGGCAAGCTCCGCCCTCTACCGAGCCGATGGGCTTAACATCTTGAAAAGAAATAGGTGCTGCAGTTTGCGGACGTTTTAAGATAACTTTATGTTTTGCCATACGGATAAGCGCTAAAAGAGTGTTTTCAATATCCTCGTCCGCACCGATAAGCGCTTTGAAAATCCGCATTTCTTTTTTTACTAAAGCGCTTTTCTTCCTGTCAGGAAACATCGGATCGTAATATATGACGTCAGGAACGACATCACCTTGATAGCGACACGCCTCACCGCAAGGCATCAAAGAAGGAAGACCGTTGGGTAAATCTTTAAAAAAAGGAGAAGAAGACGCACGGGTTAAAGCATCGCGCAGCAAAAGCCAAATTACCGGATTGCGTTCAAACATATAAACACTGCACCCGGCACACTGTAAAATAAAAGAGTCTCGGCCCATGCCTGCCGTTGCATCAAAAACAACCGGATGACTAAGTCCTGATGTCACCGCCCTAGCCACATTTTCTTTGTGTTTGCCGCCATGACTTATCCGATAAATAAGCTTATCGGATAAAAAGTCAAAGCATAAAGGCTTTAATTTAGGATCAGAGTCCCAAGACAGAAAAACTTTATCCGCGATATGTAAAGTGATGTCATCACTTACCTGAAGTTTTTGTATCTCTTCAAGATCACTTTTAAGATCGTCATTTAATACGATATTTGAATCAGGATAAAGTTTAACCGTAAGCATTTAGCGCGAACTCAGGACAGAACGCATATAAGAAATAGCCGCCTCAACATCGGGACGAACGCCGCGCCAGATTTCATAGCTTGCAGCAGCCTGCATAATGAGCATACCCAGGCCGTCAAAAGCCGCGCTTACGCCAAGACTTTGAGCTTTTTGCGTAAACACGGTCGAGCCTTCTTTAGTGTAAGCAAGATCGTAAACGAAAGCCGCCTTTTTAATAAAAGCATCGTTAATGGGCGGCAACTCTTTAAAAAGGCTTGAAGAGCTGGCGTTGATAATTACCGAAAAATCCCCGGTAAGAGAATCAAAGCCTTTAGCATCAACCTTATCGGAATTGAATTTCTTAGCTAAAGACAAAGCCTTACTCTCCGTACGGTTTACCACCGTAATCTTTGCAGCTTCCGATTTAACTAAAGGATATAAAATTCCCTGCGCCGCGCCGCCTGCACCGATTAACAGGACGTTGGCACCTTCGAGCTTTGCCTTGAGCCTTTTTAGATCGGAAATAAAACCGACGCCGTCAGTGTTGTCACCTAATACCCCGTCAGCGGTAAATTTAACGGTATTAACGGCACCGGCTATTTTTGCCGCGTCAGATAATTTGTCAACATAATTAAAAGCATCAATTTTACAAGGTGCCGTGACATTAAACCCCTTGCCGCCTGTTGCTTTAAACTCATCAGCCGCTTTAACAAAACCGCCTTCCTCTACCAAGACCCTGCCGTATTCAATATCTTCATTTAAGGTTTTGGCAAAAAAAGCATGAATCAAAGGGGAAAGAGAGTGAGCTATCGGATTACCGAAAACCGCGTATTTATCTGACATAAAAAATCACCGTTAAACCCCGCCTTTACGCAATAACTTACCGGTTATCGCATCATGAATGGAACTCGGTCCTTTAAGACCTTGGCAAGGTAAATCAAGAATATAATCAACTTTACCGCCAAAAACAGCATTAAGTTCGTGGAGCGTCATAAGCGGAGGATAGCCTGAAATATTAGCGCTGCTTGAAATAAGAGGACCGCCGCTTAAATCACATAGTCTTTGCAATGTAGAGAAAGCGGTAAAGCGCAAAGCGATATTATCCCTGCCTCCGGTTACAAGCGATGACACGCTTTTTGCCGCAGGCACGATAAAAGTATGGGGACCGGGCCACATACTGAGCATAAAATCAATGTTTTCAGAACTAAGCTTTGAAAAATCGATAAGGTCTTGAGCCATGTCAAAAGACGATACGGCCACGATAAGACCTTTGGCGCTTGAACGTTCTTTAACCTTAATTACTCTTTCAACTGCCCTGTCATTTGAAGCAAGACAGCTTATTCCGTAAAGACCTTCGGTCGGGGCAATCACTACCCCGCCTTGTTTTAAGATCTCTGCAGCCTTTACAAGCTTAGGATCGTCCACTTAAAGTTTTTCCTGCAATGCAGCGTCTTTAGCCATGACTTCTTTAGCTGCCTTTTCACGATCGGCTTTAACCAAAGCATCAAGATCAGGATCGGTCAAAGCTAAAATCTGAGCTGCAAGATATGCGGCATTCTTAGCACCGGCTTTACCTACGGCAACGGTGGCAACAGGAATTCCGCCAGGCATCATTACGGTTGAATATAAAGCGTCAACACCCTTTAAAGGACCGCCGTCAACCGGAATACCGATAACAGGACGAGTAGTGCGGGCGGCAACGGCACCGGCTAAATGAGCGGCAAGACCTGCGGCACAAATATAAACGCCGCATCCGCGTTTTTCACTGTCCTGAACGAAAGAGGAAACCACATCAGGAGTACGATGAGCTGAAGCCACGCGAACTTCTACTTTAATGTTAAAACTCTTTAAAATATCGATAGTATTCTGGACTAAAGGCAAATCAGAATCAGAACCCATCAAAATAGCCACGAAATGTTTTGACATCGTTAACTCCATAAATCGCGCTAAAAATAAAAACAAAGATTAATTTTAGCATTTTAAGACCAAGCAAATGGACTTTAACTTACTTTTTCTTCAGCAAAAAACTCATATTTTCGAGATCTGCGTGAAGAGCAAACAGGATTGCCGCACTAGACAATTCTTCCGTCTTTAATCCTTTTCTTAAACTTAAGCGGGAATCCGCAATGTGCGCAAGTACTTTCTACCGGCTCTCCCGGTACGGAAAAACCGCATTCAGGATAATTTGAACAGCCGAAAAATCTTTTCCCCGTTCTATTGCTTCTTTCAATCAATTTACCCTTTTTGCACACAGGGCAAGCAATAAGCGTTTTTTCCGTTTCCGAATAAATAAAATTACAGTTTTCGTAATCAGAACAGCCGATGTACATACCGTAACGGCCTTTTTTAACTTCTAAAGGAGCTCCGCATTTAGGGCACGGAGCATCAAGACACAGCAAGGTCATTACCGCATGCTTAAACCTTGAATATTGTACGAACTTACAGGCAGGGAAATCCGAACAGCCTAAAAACTCACCGTGAGAAGATTGGCGCAAAACCAGAGGAGAACCGCATTTAGGACAAGGATCGCCTACATCCAATCCGTCATCGGCTTTACATTGATCTTCCAGTTCTTTTTGCTTTGTTTGCATTTTGTGCCCTCAAAAAAAGAGGTGCAATTGTAACTAAAAAACAAAAAAACGCCTAATTTTCAACACTATCTTTTGGGTATATATTTTTTTTCAAACCCGCTTTTTCATGTGAAACAGTCCAAAAATGCGGAAAAATCCGCTACGTGGTAAAATTCAACTTACGTATGTGTGCTTTAAATGTTATTTAGCGAAATTTTTAAAGATGCCGCTTTAAGGAGAAGAAATGGCCATCCGTGAAATCGTCACTTTTCCCGATGAAAGATTAAGACAAATTTGTGCTCCGGTAACCGAGTTTGACGACGCATTAAAAGAACTTACCGACGATATGTTTGAAACCATGTATGACGATGAAGGCATTGGCCTTGCAGCTCCGCAAATCGGTATTGAAAAGCGTATCGTCGTTATTGATATTCCTGAAGAGGACGGAAAGCAGGGAAAAAACAAACTCGTGCTGATTAATCCTAAAATCACCGCCAAGGAAGGTGAAGTTGCCTCAGAGGAAGGCTGTCTGTCCGTTCCTGAATACCGTGCCGAAGTAAAACGTTTTGAAAAGATCACTTTAGAATGCCAGGATTTAAACGGACAAAAACAAGTCTATGAAGCAGACGGACTTCTTGCCATCTGCATGCAGCATGAGCTTGATCATCTGGACGGAAAACTTTTCATTGATTACCTGTCAAGATTAAAAAGAGATCGTCTTTTAACCAAATACCGCAAGCTTAAAAAGGAGCTTTCGCGCGCTCATGAGTAAGATTATTTTTGCCGGGACTCCTGATTTTGCCGCAGTTCACCTAAAGGCGTTAATCGACGCGGGAATAATTCCCTGCGCAGTTTACACTCAGCCTGATCGTCCTGCAGGCCGCGGACACAAGCTTACGCCAAGCCCAGTAAAAGAGTTGGCTCTTTTACACAATATTGAAGTTTTAACGCCTGAAAACTTTAAAAATAAAGAAGACGTAGAAAAGTTTTTAAGTTTTAACGCCGATCTTGCAATAGTAGTCGCTTACGGAGTTATTCTTCCTGAAAGCGTTGTTCACGGACCGCGACTTGGCTGCATTAATGTTCACGGATCGCTCCTTCCTGCATATCGCGGCGCCGCCCCGATTCAAAGAGCTCTTTTAGACGGCAACTCCGTTACCGGCGTTACCATCATGAAAATCGTCAAAGAGCTTGACGCCGGCGACATGCTTGTAAAAGCAAAAATGCCCATCAGCGAAAATGACACATCAGGATCGCTTTTTGACAAACTGGCTTCTTTAGGGGCTAAAACCTTAGTAGAAAATCTTCCTGCCATTCTCTCAGAGAAAATAATACCTAGTGCGCAGGATCCCGCTTTAGTAACTTATGCTAAAAAAATCACCAAAAACGAAGCGAGACTTAATTTTAGCGACAGTGCAAAAAACTGCGACCTTAAAATCCGCGGGCTTAATCCGTGGCCGATTGCCAACGCATCAATAAACAATATCGTGTTTAAAATTTTCAAGGCTAAAGTTTTAAACGATAACCAAGGAAAAGAGCCCGGTACCGTAATCGCAGTTGACAAAAACGGGATTTCAGTTGCCTGCAGTGAGGGCGCAATTTGTCTTGAAATCATACAGGCACCGGGAAAAGGACGCGTCAATGCCGCCGATTTCGCCCGTTCAAGAAGCGATATTTTTTCAGTAGGTAAGAAATTTGAGTAAATTTTATAAACCGCGCAATAACGGTAAAAAAGCCGTCATAGGGCAAGGTTCGCAAAGCCGGGCCGCTGCCGCCAAAATTCTTGCGGGAGTGGAAACAGGACAATCGCTTAGCGATTTGATGCCGCGTTTTACCGCCGAGCTTGATTTACGCGATCGCGCATTAGTAAGTGAAATAGTACACGGCACCTTAAGACACAGAAGACTTTTGAATCTAAGCCTGCATCCGCTTTTAGATCACAAGTTAAGTTCCAAATACCGCGAAGTGAATACTTTACTTTTAAGTGCCATTTATCAGATAGTCTTCATGCGAACTCCTCCGCATGCCGTTGTAGCATCAACGGTAGGCGCCTGCGCATTGTGCAAGTGCCAGTCTTTTACCGGCATGGTCAATGCGGTATTAAGACGCTTTTTACGTGAAGGCGCTCATTTACAGCACAGCACCGAAGAAGCGGTAGAGTTTTCTTTCCCGAATTGGCTTTACTCTAAAATTAAAAACGCTTACGGCGACAAAACCAAAGCTATTCTTAAAGCATCAAACGAGCATGCCCCGATGTGGCTGCGTGTCGAGAACTCGAAAATCGGTACCGATGATTATTTGGTCTTACTTGAAAACTGCGATATTTTTGCCGTAAGAACGCCGTTATGCAGCAGCGCTTTACAGCTTGAAGAGCCGGTAATTGCGGAAAAACTGCCGTTATTCAAGCGCGGCAGGGTGAGTGTACAGGATTTAGCCGCCCAGCTTGCAGCGCCGCTTCTTGATTTACAGCCGCAAATTAAGGTACTTGATACCTGCTCGGCTCCCGGTGGAAAAAGTGCGCATATTCTCGATCTGGAACCTTCCGTAAAATTAACCGCTCTTGATTGCGATGAAAAACGTCTTGCAAGCGCTAAAGAAAATCTTTCCCGCCTGCAGCGCGATGCTGATTTTAAAGTACTTGACGCTCAAGATCTCTCCGCGCTTGACGGTGAATTTGACCGCATTTTAGTTGATGCTCCCTGCTCCGGAACCGGAGTTATAAGACGTCATCCTGATATAAAATGGTTAAGACGTGAAGGAGATATCGCTAATTTAACCGCGATTCAAGCTAAAATTTTAGACAGTGCTTTTTCCAAACTTAAAAAGGGCGGTATTTTGGTTTATACCACTTGTTCGATTTTACCTGAGGAAAACTCCGAACAAATTGAAGCTTTCTTATCGCGCCACCCTGATGCGCAATTGCTGCCGTTTAACATTTTCGGTCACGAAGGCGGAACCTTCCAGCATTTGCCGGGGGATGACGATGCTGACGGATTTTTCTATGCAAGGATGATTAAAAACACATGAGAATCATCATTATCGGAGCCACAACTGCGGGTATCGGACTTGCCGAATATCTGGTAGGAAGCGGACATGCGGTAACCTTAATCGATACGCCGTCAGAAGAATTGGCGCAAATCGGCAACCGCCTTGACTTAAGAGTAGTTCAGGGCATGCCCTCGCGTCCTTCCGTGCTGCGCAGCGCCGGCGCAGAAAACACCGAACTTCTGGTTGCTACCTCCAATATTGATGAAATCAATATGGCAGCCTGTTCCATCGCTGCCTCCTTGTTCCAAATTCCGCGTAAAATCGCCCGCATCAGGACGCCAGATTACCTTACTGAAGCAGACGAAATCTTCGGTCCGCACGCAATTCCTATCGATCATATTATTGCTCCTGAGCATCTTATCGCCGACTTCATCATGGATCTAATCGATCTGCCCGGTGCCTTATCGGTTTCAAATTACTGCTCAGGGCGTCTTGTCATCGCCGCTGCCAAATGTTCAAGAGGAGGAAAGCTTCTTGGACAAAAAGTATCAAAGCTTGAAGATTTCGGGGCAAAAGTCAGCGTTCTGGCGCTTTACCGCAATGAAAGACCGGTAAGAGATTTTCTTAACGCCGAATTAAGCGAAGGCGACGAAATTTATTTTTGCTGTGAAAAAGCCCGATCGCTAAGCGTGCTTGGCGGCATTCTTCCTATCGATCAATGCGTAAAAACCATAACCATCGCAGGCGGATCGCATATTTCAGACGAGCTGGCCCGCCGTCTTTCCCGTCGTTTTAGGGTAAAACTCATCGAATCGGATCCGCAAAGAGCCAAACGCGTAGCCGACAGCTTACAGGATACTGAAGTTGAAATTTTCTGCTCCAATCCAAGTGACATCAACTTCATTTTAGAAGAGCATATTTACGATTCCGATTATTTCATTGCCGCCACGAATGATGATGAAACCAACATCATTTCATCATTTATGATAAAGCGCACGAATCACGCCAAAACTTTCACTATCATCCGCAATGAAAGCTATTTAACTTTGGCTTCATCCCGCGAAATCGATACCATCGTGTCACCTAAAGACGCGACGATTTCCGAACTTTTATCCAATATCCGCCAAGACGGTTTGGAAAAAACTTACCTGTTCCGCCACGGTATGGCAGAAGGCGTGGAGCTGGCAATCCGCGGTTCACGCTTAAGCTCAAGAGTCATCGGTAAAAAAGTAGACGACATCAATTTGCCCAAAGGAGTAACCTTAGGTCTTATCACTCGCGGCAATAAAGTATTAAAAATTGATAAGGATCTGCGTTTTGAGGACGGCGATCATCTTATCGCCTTCCTTACCGATCATAAACAGCTGCGCCATTTAACCAAGCTGTTCAGACCTCGTTCATTCTGGATCCCGTCATGGTAGTAAATATCCGCATTATCGCTAAAATGTTAAGCCCCGCCATTACAGGCTTTGGGGTAATTGCTCTTATTCCTGCCATATATGCGTTAATTTCAGGGACGCCGGGAGCTTTCAGCTTCGTTTCCGTTACCGTTTTAGCTGTTGCAATCGGAAACATCCTTAGAATCATCGGTAAAAATTCACCTAACTTCATTGCGCTAAGAGAGTTGTTTTTGTTTACTTTTCTCTTATGGAGCATCTTAGCGTTTATTGCATCATTCCCTTTTTTCATTCAGCTTGACGACATTGATTTTTTAGCTGCTCTTTTTGAATCGGTTTCATCTTTATCAACTACCGGCGCTACCGTTATAAATAACCTTGACGTACGCCCGCCTTCCATATTGTTGTGGCGTTCAATCCTGCAATATTTAGGCGGCATCGGATTCGTCGTTATCGGTATTGCCGTGCTTCCGACCTTGGCTTTAGGCGGTATGAATCTGTTTAAAACCGAATCGATTGACGGAAGGACAAAACTTACGCCGCACATCAAAACCATGGCGTTTGCTTTATTGATGTTCTACATCGTGCTGCTTGTATTGTGCACCGGATGCTATATATTCTTCGGTCTTGATATATTCCTGGCAATTAATGCCGCCATGTGTACGGTAGCAACCGGCGGAATGATGCCGATTGACGCATCAATGAACGGACTTCCTGCAGGTGTTCATTACAGCGCCATTTTCTTCATGTTCATCTGTTCCTGTCCCTTCCTTATAATCCTTGCTTCTTTTACCGAAAGCCGATCGGTATTTTTTAAAGATGAACAGGTAAAAGGTCTGTTTCTTATTATTCTGATTTTCTCTGCGGCGGTAATTTTATCTTTGATTTTCTATAACGGATACGATGTCGAAAGAGCAATCCGCGTCGGTCTTTTTAACGTAACTTCAATTATCTCAAGTTCCGGCTTTACTCTTGAAGATTTCTCCCAATGGAATCCTTTTGCAAGCGTTATCTTCCTTAGTATTTTCGCGATAGGCGGCTGCTCAGGATCGACTTCAGGCGGTATTAAAATTTTCCGTATCCAAGTCTGCTACCGCATGCTTAAATGCAACATGCTAAGAAGCCTGCATCCGCACGGTGTGATTTATCCTAGATTTAACGGAACCGAAATCAACTCCATGACCTCGTTTTCGGTAGTAAGTTTTCTTGTCGCATATATTCTAGTTACTTTTTGTTCTACGCTAGCTGCTACCTTAATGGGTCTTCCAATCACCGATGCTTTTACCGCTACGCTTACCTGTCTTTCAAACATCGGTCCTACCATGGGTGACGTAGTACTGCCGAACTCCGCAAACTTTGCGTCCTTATCAGGTCCCTTGCATCTTCTTTTCTCTATCGACATGCTGCTTGGACGTCTTGAAATTATTCCGGTACTGTTATGCTTCACCCGATTCTTCTGGCGTAAGTAATCAAAAAAGATTGTTTTCTTCATTTAGGTGACGCGTAAAAGCGCCACCTTAATTAACTAAATATATAAGACAAAATCAACGCAAATCACGATTATCCAAGCTACGTTATGGCAAAAACAACCGATTAGCGTATGCTTTAACTCTTTAGCGACAAGAAGCGGATCTTTAATGTGGTTTATCGCACGAAAAGCCGATAACAACAAAGGAATGAGACCTACAAGCAAAATTACGCATTCCCATACGCGATGCGACAAACAGCAGGCAGCAAGAGAGAAAACCAAAGTTAAAATAAACAAAAAGGCATGATAAAAACCTGCCATTCTACGGCCCAGGCGCACCGCAATCGTCTTCTTTCCGTTAAGCACGTCTTCATCAATATCGCGCATGTTGGCAACATGTAAAACCATTACTGATGAAGCACCGACGCTTATGCATAACAAAACCGTATCAGGATATACTGCAACCCCCAAATCACTGGCGTTGCTTAACATAATCTGCGGACCGACCACGGCAAGGATGCCGAAGAAAATAAATACCGACAGATCGCCCAAACCTTTATATCCGTAAGCCATGCCTACGGTATACAAAAGAGCTGCGACAATAGATACGGCACCTAAAAACAGAAACCATGCAAGAGCGTTTATATTATTGAAAAAAGACATTCCTACCGCTATGGCGCCGACAACCACGGCAAGAAGAATGGTAACTCCGATGCCTTTTCTTAACTGCGTAAGCGACAAACCTCCAGACATTACGGCACGAATTGGTCCGACGCGGGCAGCTCCGTCAGCACCCTTGCAAGCATCACCGTAATCATTTGCAAGATTGGAGACAATCTGCAGCAGCACTCCGGTGAGGATAATCAAAAGCATCAAAACAATCGTATAAGCAGAAATCTCACCGTAATACAAACCCAAAAAGGACCCGACCGCGCAATTACTTGCAGCAAGCAGCAAGGTTTTCGGTCTAATTTCATTAACCCACAAATCAAACATAAAGCTAAGCTCTTTTTAGGAAAAGAAAAATGAATATAAACAAATCGTTGTGTATTTTAACTTAGAAGCGGAGAAAAAGAGTAAAAGCCTAAGGTATAATCTAAGCGCTTTTTTGAATCATGTGAAAATTTAAATAAAAAAATAAAATATTCGGAGCTTTTATGTTATTTGACGATCCCGCTTTGCGTCAGTTAAAACAAAAATTCAATCAGGAAAAAATTCGTAAAGAAGGCACGGTAAGATCAACTGATCGCGGTTTTGGCTTCCTTGAGGCCTCAGATAAAGAATCCTATTTCATAACCCCCAACAACATGCGCAGCGTCATGCACGGCGATCGCATCAGCGCCGTAATTGAAAGCGACGACAAGGGCAAACAGCAAGCCGTTCCTGAAAAAGTAATTACTCCGGTTTTATCCCGTTTTGTCGGCAGAGTGAAACTTAATAAAAACAAAATTCAGGTTATTCCCGATCTTCCTAACGTATCTTTACCTATTTTTACGGTCGATAAGCGTCAGGATCAGAGCATCGCATTAAAAAACGGCGATTGGGTTATCTGCAATTTAGTAAAGCACGCTTTAAAAGACGGCAATTTCAAAGCAGAACTTATAGAACGCATCACTGACGCAAAAGATCCTAAAGTTCCTTGGACAGTTGTTTTGCGCGGACTTGATTTACCGCTTGAACCGCCGTCTTTCCATGAATTTGTCAACAACGAAGCTGATCTTCTGCGAGAAGATCTGACGGCAATTCCTTTTGTCACTATCGACAGCGCCAAGACCAAAGATATGGATGACGCTTTATATATAGAAAAAAACAGTGACAACTCTTTTAAGCTTTATGTCGCAATCGCCGATCCGACCGCATATATAAGCGAAGACTCGCCTTTAAACAAAATTGCCGCATCGCGTGCCTTTTCAATTTATCTTCCCGGACGCGATATTCCGATGCTGCCACGCGAACTGTCAGATGATCTTTGTTCATTAAAAGAAAACGAAGAGCGCCAGGCTCTTGTCGGAATAATTCCGATTTTATCTGACGGAACCGTCGATTCCCTGAATACCGAATTTAAGCTTGCCAAAATCAAATCTCACGGCAAACTCGTTTATAACTACGTATCCGATTTCCTTGAAAAAGGATCAAGCGATAATTTTGCGCCTTCTGATGAAATCAAAGACATTCTCAACAAATTTGTCGAATTTACCAAATTGCGCGATAACTACCGTTCAACCCACGCCGCATCCTTTAAAAACCGCCCCGATTACGATTTCGTATTAACGGAAGACGGAGCTCTTGATCATATTGAAGTAAATTACCGCCGCATTGCCAACCAGATTGTTGAAGAAGCCATGATTAGCGCCAACATCGCAGCCGGTGATATTCTGGCAGCAAAATTCAACTCCGGCGTCTTTAACAGTCATAAAGGTTTTGATTTAAGCGCAACCAATGAAATCTTATCTTTACTTGAAAGTGAAGGATTTAAAGGTGCCGATGCCCAAAATCTTAATGATATGCAGGAATTTAGTGCCATTCGCCGCTATGCAAACGAAATGGAATCCGGCTATCTTGATGCAAGGATCCGCAAACTGCAGGAATATTCACAAATAAGCATTACTCCTGCTCCGCATTTTGCTTTAGGGGTAAATAATTACGCCACCTGGACATCACCTATCCGTAAATACGGCGATATGGTCAACCATCGTTTGCTTAAAGCCCTGATTTTACACTCTGAGCATCCGACTTTGCCTGACGATGCAACTCTTCAGACTATGAATCAGGCACGCCGTATCAACCGTATGGCCGAGCGCGATGTCAAAGATTGGCTGTATGTTGATTATCTTGAGGGCGATATTGCCAAAAAGACCGAATTTACCGGAGAAATTTTTGACGTTGTCCGCGGCGGCTTACGCGTATCGCTTAAAGAAAACGGCGCGATGATTTTCATTCCGGCTTCTTTAATTGCCGATATAAAAAGCGATGTCGATTTTGACGGACAAAACGGCATTGTTTTTGTAAGCGGGAAACCGGCCTGGCGTCTTAGTGATGAAATAAAAGTCAGAATTCTTGCCGTCAACAAAGAAACCCGATCGATTGTCGGTGCACCTACCGTAGGTCTTCCGGGAGTTGTTTTGCCAAATCCTGAAGATCAGAGAAACAAACGCTAGAACATGACTAATAAAAACCATTCTTATAAAGAGAACCTCCTTATCATGGGAGGTCATATGGCAGACGATCTTTGCCAAGGATCCCTGCCTGCCATTTTGGCTTTCATGTATCAGGAAGGAAAATTATCCTCTTATGCCGACGTTGCCTTCCTTATTATGGCAACAACTATCGTAAACGCGATAGCTCAACCTCTTACAGGATATCTTTCCGATAAGAAACCGCGTCCGTATCTTATGTGTCTTGGTATGGTAATCGCGGCGCTGGGTGTCGCCTTTATCGGTTTTATCGATAATTACTTCCTGTTATGTGCCGCAGTTGCGCTAAACGGCATCGGCGTCGCCACTTTCCATCCGTCAGCCGGCAAGCTTGCCAATATTTTTGCCGGTAAAAAAGTCGGGCGCGGGATGAGTATTTTTTCAGTCGGCGGAAATATCGGCTACGCTATCGGTCCATTGTACTTTACCGCAGGATATCTGTTATTTGGACTTAAAGCCACGGTTTTGATTTTGATTCCCGCCTTAATCATGGCTTTTATCTTCATTAAGCGTAACCGTAAGTATCTCATTTACTCAAAGAGAACCGAAGCAAGAACCAGACGTCATCTTAATGACGCAACCATCAAAGACAATTACTTAGGTACTTTCCTTTTAGTGCTCTTAGTCTTTGCCCGCTCCGCGGCCATGTTCAGCTTAACTACCTTTTTGCCTTTATATTTCATGCACGAGCTCGGGCAAAAAGAAGAGGTCTCAACCCTTGCCAATACTATCGTCGCAGGAGCCGGTGCAGTCGCAACTTTAATCGGCGGTCCTATGGCAGATCGCTTCGGTTTTACCCAATGGGTGCGCTTTACTTCCGTAGTATGTGTCCCATTTGGGGTTCTGTTTATTTTGACTCACAATCCTCTATTGTCAGTTGCCGCTTTAATTCCGCTGTCACTCTTTTATTACGCAGCAATGTCGCCAATCGTCGTTATCGGACAGAAAATGCTGCCCCAGCATGTCGGAATGGCAACGGGAATTACGATAGGACTCGGTATCAGCTTCGGCGGAATCATCGCTCCGGTTCTTGGAAACCTAGGCGATAAATTCGGACTTGACGCCACGATGCTTGCGGTTGTGTGCTTAACCGGACTATCTGCGCTTTTATCTTTTGTCGTACCGATTGTTAATAGACCGGTTAAAGAAAAAATTTCAGCGTAAAACTTTTCTTTTTTAAGAAAAAATTGAGCTTTATCGTTAAATAAGCGTATAATTATTATACGCTTTACAATAAAAATTTACTGACAAACATTACAACAATACGGAGATCCTTATGGCAGAACGCGCCAAAGCTAAAAAAGAAGACGGAGCCAACAGCTTAGTCGCCAATCTCACTACTGATGCCAAACGTCAAAAAGCCCTTGAAATGGCTATGGAGCAAATCGAGAAACAATTCGGCAAAGGCGCCATTATGCGTCTTGGCCAAAGTGAAATCGACGACATCGAAGCCATTTCCACCGGTTCTTTATCCTTGGATATCGCTTTAGGCATCGGCGGTCTGCCGATGGGTCGCATCATCGAAATCTACGGTCCCGAGTCCTCAGGTAAAACCACTTTAACCTTAGAGCTTATCGCTCAAGCCCAGAAAAAAGGCAAAATCTGCGCTTTTATCGACGCAGAACACGCCCTTGATCCTGTCTACGCCAAAAAACTCGGCGTACAAGTTGAAAATGTCTTTATTTCCCAGCCCGATACCGGTGAACAGGCACTTGAAATCTGCGAAACTCTCGTCAGATCGGGCGGTATCGATCTTGTCGTAATCGACTCAGTCGCCGCCTTGGTTCCTAAAGCCGAAATCGAAGGCGACATGGGAGATAATCATGTCGGTCTTCAGGCCCGTCTTATGTCGCAGGCACTACGCAAGCTTACCGGCATTATCAAGCAGGCAAACTGCATGGTCGTGTTTATTAACCAGCTGCGTATGAAAATCGGCGTAATGTTCGGCAACCCTGAAACCACGACGGGCGGCAACGCACTTAAATATTATGCATCCGTCCGCTTGGATATCCGTAAAGGTTCCCCGATAAAAGACAAAGAAGAAGTCATCGGTAATGAAACCAAGGTAAAAGTAGTTAAAAATAAAGTTGCTCCTCCGTTTAAACAAGCTAACTTCCAAATTCTGTTTAACTACGGCATTGCCAAAAACGGTGAGCTTATCGACTTGGGCGTCCAGGCGCGCATTGTTGAAAAAACCGGTGCATGGTTTAGCTATAACGGCAATAAAATCGGACAAGGCAAAGTCAACGCCATGCGCTTTTTGGACGAACATCCTGAAGTTGCCGATGAAATCGAAGCCAAAATCCGTGAATACTTTAAGAACGTCAATGATTACTCGGCAACGGCAGATCTCGGAGCTGCAGAAGCGGAAAAATCACCTGTCGACTCACTTCCCGACATTGATGATTCCGATCTCATCACCGAAATTCCTGACGATCTTTAATGTTTAAAAAGAAAATAGAAAAAAGTGAAGACGCAGCGCAGGCACTTAACGCGGCGCTGCGTCTTTTAACCCGCCGCGAATACTCTCTTTACGAATTAAAAGTAAAACTTTTACCCCGTTTTACCGGGGATGCCGTAAAAACCGCCTTAACAAAATGCGTCAATGAAGGCTGGCAAAGTGAAAAACGCTGTGCACACATGCTGGTACGCCATTGCGTCTTATCATATTACGGGCCGATGAAGCTTAATCTTCTTGCTAAACAAAAGCACATTGATCTTTGTCTTATAGAAAACGCAATAGAAGAGGAAGAAACGGATTGGGTGCAAACGGCACTTGCGGCTTTGCATAAAAAGTATTCTACAGGTGATCTTTTGGATTACGATAAAAAACAAAAAGCACTTAGTTTTTTATACAGACGCGGTTTTACGACAAGTCAGTGCGTCGGAGCTTTAAAACTCTTTGGATCCGTACCGCCTGACAATGTATAATTGACGATTAATTCTTATTTTAGTAAGTCTTGGAATTATTTAATATGTACATGACTACCGATGAGATACGTACTACGTACCTCGAATTTTTCCGTAAACACGGTCATGAGGTAGTGCGATCAAGCTCTCTTGTACCGTATAACGATCCGACATTGCTTTTTACTAATGCCGGTATGAACCAGTTCAAGGACATCTACTTAGGTAAAGAGACCCGTCCTTATCTGCGCGCAACCACCGCTCAAAAATGCGTACGCGCAGGCGGAAAGCAGAACGACCTGGATAACGTCGGATACACTGCCCGCCACCATACTTTTTTTGAGATGTTAGGTAACTTCAGCTTCGGCGATTACTTCAAAAAAGAAGCCATTTATTACGCTTGGACTCTTTTGACCGAAGGCTTTAAGCTGCCTAAAGAATCTTTGACCGTCACCGTCTATGCCGACGACAACGAAGCTTATGACATTTGGAAAAACGTCATCGGTCTTCCTGCAGAAAAAATCATTCGCATCGGCGATAACAAAGGCGGCGCATTCAACTCCGACAACTTCTGGCAGATGGGAGATACCGGTCCGTGCGGTCCGTGCTCTGAAATTTTCTATGACCACGGTCCCGGCGTTTGGGGCGGTCCTCCGGGCTCTCCGGAAGAGGACGGCGATCGTTTCATTGAAATTTGGAACATCGTGTTCATGCAGTACAACCGTAAAGCCGACGGTACTTTTGAGAAATTAAAGAAACCGATGATCGACAACGGTCTTGGCTTGGAGCGTATTGCTGCTGTTTTACAAGGCGTACATTCAAACTACGATATTGATTTGTTCCGTACTCTTATTGCCAAAACAGCCGAAATCTTGAACGTCAGCGATTTATCCGAAAAATCACTGCGCGTCATTTCCGATCATATCCGTTCCTGCTCCTTCCTCATCGCCGACGGCGTATTACCGTCAAATGAAGGACGCGGCTATGTCTTGCGCCGCATCATCCGCCGTGCCGTACGCCACGGACGACTCATGGGAGCAAAAGACGTCTTCTTCTATAAGCTTGTCGGTACTTTGTGCGATTTGATGGGTAAAGCTTACCCTGAACTTATCGAACAGCGTCAGCTTATCGAGAAGACCTTGAAGAAAGAAGAAGAGCAATTCCTCAATACCTTAGACAGAGGTCTTGCCCTGCTTGATTCCGAGCTTGACAAATTAGGCGCTGAAAGAACTATTCCGGGTGAAGTGGTATTTAAACTTTATGACACCTACGGATTCCCGGCCGACCTTACTCAGGACGTAGTCCGCGATCGCGGTTATATCGTTGATATGGAAGGCTTTGAAAAAGAGATGACCAAGCAGCGTGAGCGCGCCAAGTCAGCCTCCACTTTCGGTATTGACTACAACAAAGAGCTTAAGTTAAGCGACATCTCCATCTTCGACGGATACAATCATTTAAGCTGCGAAGGCAAAATTGTTTCAATGTTCAAAGGTTCTGAGCCCATTGAATCCGCCTCAACAGATGAAGAAGTCATTATCGTTTTGGATAAGACCACTTTCTATGGAGAGATGGGCGGACAAATCGGTGATACCGGAACTTTAAGATGCGGACATAATCTCTTTATCGTTGAGAACACCAAACACGTCGGCAAAGCTATCATTCACGTAGGCCGCGTCGAGTTAGGCCAGTTCTCCGTAGGTCAAACCGTAACTGCAGAGGTTGATGCACAGCGCCGCAAGGACATTGCTTCCCACCACAGCGCCACTCATTTACTGCATGCAGCATTGCGTAAAGTATTAGGTGATCATGTCTTCCAGAAAGGTTCATCCGTAGGACCTGATCGTCTGCGTTTTGACTTCTCGCACCCGCATCCTTTGTCTCTTGACGAAAGACAAGCCGTTAACGCTTTAGTCAACAAAGCCATCCGCGAAAACTATCCGGTCACCACCGAAGTCATGGATTTAAATAAAGCCAAACTCTCAGGAGCCATGGCCTTATTTGATGAAAAATACGAAGGTGAAGTCCGCGTTGTTTCCATGGGTGAAGTATCCAAAGAATTGTGCGGCGGTACTCATGTTTCCCGTACCGGTGATTTAGGTTATTTCAGCATCATAAGTGATGAAAGCATCGCATCCGGCGTTCGCCGTATCGAAGCTTTAACCGGTGAGGCTGCAATCGAATATCAGCAGCACTTAGCTCGTATGCTTGCCTACACCAGCACCATGCTGCAGACCGATAATTTCTCGGTTCTTGAGAAAGTAAAAGGTCTTATCAACAATACCAAGTCCCTTGAGCATGAAAACATGCTGCTTAAGGAAAAGATCGTGCATATGGATGCCAAAGCTCTGGCTCATGATGCCGTTGACATCAACGGTACCAAAGCAGTTATCGCCAAGGTTGATTCCTATAATGCACGTGAACTGCGTCTTGCCGTTGATGAGCTTAAGAATCATCTTAAGAGCTGCGCTATCGTGTTAGGTACTGTAGAAGGCGAAAAGGTAAGCCTGATTGCCGCTTTATCTAAAGATTTAACCTCTAAAGTTAAAGCCGGTGATCTTGTTAACGTAGCCGCAAGCTGCGTCAACGGTAAAGGCGGCGGCCGCCCTGATATGGCCCAAGCCGGCGGAACCAAGCCTGAAGGTCTTGATGAGGCTCTCATAAAAGCCCGTACATTCCTTACGGAGAAACTTTAGTCATGCTAGTTATATCCCGCAAAGAAGGAGAAAAAATCCGTATCGGACGGGATATAACTATTTCTATTTTGGATATTAAAAACGGCAGGGGG
>ERZ779866.1560-NODE-1560-length-22835-cov-7.072388_pt1 | contig 22835 bp, 19 predicted proteins | sample MGYA00511248_ERZ779866 | MGnify/ENA primary metagenome ERZ779866 (study PRJEB29588, sample SAMEA2155758) | human gut metagenome | biome: human gut; feature: human-associated habitat; material: faeces | place: Denmark | collected 2008/2010 ... | reverse complement strand
CTACAGCCGCAGCTGGAAGTCGAAGTATATTATAACAGACCTCATTTTATTTTGCAACCCCAAAATGTTCCTGGCATGGAGCTGAAAAATGGCTGCGTTGCCGTCAGGCATACGCCGATGAGCACATACAGCACCGCCGTCAGCAGGCGGTTGGCTCCCCAGGCCCACATCACTCCCGCCGCGGTCGCCGCCAGACACACCAGCGCCAACCCCAGGCGCCGGCTGGTGAAACGTCCGTCCCGGTCGGCCAGTGCCGCCAGCCCCGGCTGCACCACGATGGGAAGCGTCAGCGCCAGAAACGATACCACGCCGATCTGGCTGTTGGAAAAGCCCCGGTACAGCAGCAGTACCGTCAAAAAAGCCCATATGGTAGCGTATCCGCCCCAGAACAGGCCCTGTATCAGGGCATAGTGTGCGTTCATCCGCCGCAGCTGCTTCTCCGGCATGGTGCATCCCTCATTTCCTGTTGATTCTACAGGATTTTACCATATTCCCGGCCTCTGTCAAGTCCCACGGCGCCGAGGAAAACCTCCCGCGTTTACTGCGCACGGCGCCGGGTGCCTGCACCGCGGCTTTTGAAGGGGAAAACGGAGTCTCTCATCTCCGGAGGTTTTTTGGCTTGCAACCCGGTCAGGTTTGTGATATAATAAACGATATCATAGGATGGATACGTGTTATCCAATTGAGAGGAGCATTTTTCGATGCGCGTTATCGACCTGGAAAATATCAATTATGCCATGCGCAACGAGACGCAGTTTGTTCTGCGCTGTGAGGAGGTATTTCACGACAAGATCAGCGCCGCAGCCGCCGCCATTCTGTCCAACCGCCAGGAAAAGCCTGTGGTTGCCCTGACGGGCCCCTCCGGCTCTGGCAAGACCACCACCGCCATGCGGCTTCAGGAGTACCTGCAGAATCTGGGCATCAAGGTATGTCTGCTGAGCATGGACAACTTCTTCCTGCCGCTGGACAAGCGCCCGCCCGAGGCCACAGACTGGGAGTCCCCCTACTGCGTGGACGTGGACACCCTGCTGATCTGCATCTCCCAGCTGCTGGACGGCATGGAGGCCGACATTCCCTGGTACGACTTCAAAAATGGCACCACCGGCGGCTATAAAAAAATGCAGGGCGACAAGGACTGCATCGTCATTGCCGAGGGCATCCACATGCTCAACCCCCTGATTTTCGACAAGCTCCGGGGCATCGCCAACGGCGTGTATGTAGCGCCCCGGACCCGTATCATCACCAATGACGACAAGATTGTCCGGCCCGAGCAGCTGCGGGTGGCCCGCCGCCTGATCCGGGACTACAACACCCGGGGCCATTCCCTGCAGGACACCGTGGAGCGGGCCGAGAGCGTGGACCGCGGCGAGGTGAACTACATCATGCCCTACAAGAGCAACGCCGCTATCCACATTGACACCTTCCACGATTACGAGCCCTGCATTCTGGCCAAGTACCTTAACGAAATTCCCCAGTTCCGCCAGGAGCTGACGCCGGAATATCTGGAAAAGCACGGCCTGACCGACCTGATGAAGGTGGTGGGCGGAGTTCCGCCGCTGCACACGACCTACGTTCCCCGCAATTCCATTGTCCGTGAATTTGTAGGCGGCAGCTGCTACCAATATTGATCAAAAGCGCATAATTATCCCCCGAAAGGAGTAGGATCCATATGAAAATCATCACCATCAGCCGCGAGTTCGGCTCCGGCGGCCGCGAGCTGGGCAAGCGTCTGGCCGAGGAGCTGGGCATCCATTGCTACGACCACGAGATCATCGAGCTGATTGCCAAGGAGCATGGCTTCGACGAGCGGTATGTGGCCAACATCTCCGAAAAGTGCATCGAGGCCGCCTATCCCATGACCATCGGCCATCGGTTCGCTATGCCGCCGGTGCAGATCATGGACCAGGGCTTCCAGGTGGCCGCCGCCCAACAGCAGATCATTGAGAATTTCGCCAAACAGGGTGACTGCGTCATCGTGGGACGCTGCGCCGACGTGATCCTGAAGGACTATCATCCCCTGAACCTGTTCGTCTATGCCGACGCCGAGTCCAAGATCCAGCGCTGCATCGACCGGGCCCCGGAGGGGGAGCACCTGTCCCGCAATGACATTGCCCGCCGCATGAAGCAGGTGGACAAAAACCGCGCCCAGTACCGCCAGATGTTCGCCGACAACAAGTGGGGCGCCAAGGAGACATACCATCTGTGCGTCAACACCTCCGGCCACGAGATCAAGGATCTGATCCCCGGCCTGGCCGCCTTCGTCCGCTGCTGGTTCGGCGAAAAGTAAATTGTTTCGGATAAAAATCCCTCCGGTGTAAGCCGGAGGGATTTTTCCCGTTTATTCCACCATTTCCAGAATGCGTCCATAGATCCGCCGGGACAGCGGCAGGGCCTCGTCCAGCAGGATCTGTCCCCGGGTGCGATACTGGGCGGCAAAGGCCACGTCCCGGATGCTGCCCAGGTTGATGAGGACGTTGAGCCATGCCCCCTGGATGGCGCACCCCAGGTGCAGGGCCGCGCAGCCCAGGTCGCTGGCCGCATTGGCGTTGGACCGGTCCACCAGCCCCTCCGTCAGGCGCAGCGCCTCCAGCGACAGCTCCATCATCTCAAAGGGGGTCCTGGTGCAGCCCTGCAGGGCCTGCTGCATGGCCTGCGACCGGGCGGCCTTCTCCTCGTCGGTGCCCTTGGGCATAGCGAACACGGCAGACACGGTGTTGAAGGCCTCCGTGTCCCGCTGCATCACGTCCAGGAACCGGTGCTCCAGGTCCCGGGCCTTTTCCAGGGTCTCCCGGGCCAGGCCATCGAATTCGGCGTACTTCTTTTTGCCCACGGTCAAAGACCCCACCATGGCGGTCAGGGCTGCGCCCAGGGCCCCGGTCAGTGCCGCGGCAGACCCGCCGCCGGGAGCCGGTGCGTCGGAGCCCAGCAGGTCCGCAAAGCCCCGTACCGTCAGTTCAGAAAGCTGCATGACGTCCTCCTTATTCCATGCCCACCAGGTGATACTCCATCACCTGCTTATGGCAGTCAAAATTCTCCAGCTTCAGGTAGTATTCCGCGCAGTCCACCAGGGCCTTGGCCGGGGTCAGGCCCACCAGCTCCGTGCCGATAATGCGCACGCCCCACCGGTCCGCCAGGGCCCGGATCATCTCATAGGCGTAATACAGCGGCGTCCCCTCATAGTTCACCATATTCATGGACACCTGGGCCACGTTCCGGTCCTCCAGCAGCAGGCCGATGGCCTTGCAGTATTTGAACCCGCCGGAGGAGCCGCGGATGGCCTTGGCGATGGACTTTGCGATCTCCACGTTGTCCGTGCCCAGGTTCACGTTGAAGGCCACCAGCGGCATCCGTGCGCCGATGGCGATGATCCCGGCAGTGGGGTGGACCTTCCTTTCGCCGAAATCCGGGGCCCACTCCGGCTGCCGGAGCTTCTCGGGCATCCCCTCGAACTGTCCCTTGCGGATCTTGGCCAGGTTCACCCGATCCGGAGATGTGGCGGAGTCCTCATACAGGAAGCTGGGGATCCGCAGCTCGTCCCAGATACGCCCCGCCACCTGCTTGGACAGCTCCACGCACTCCTGCACAGTCATGCCCATGGTGGGCACAAAGGGGATCACGTCCGTGGCCCCCATCCGGGGATGGGCGCCCTGATGCTTCGTCAGGTCGATGACCTCCATGGCCCGCTTGGCCAGCCGGAAGGCTGCCTCGCCGATGCCCTCCGGGGACCCCACCAGTGTGAACACGCACCGGTTATGGGTGCCGTCGGACTGCACGTCCAGCACCGTACACCCGGGAACGGCCTTGGCCGTATCCACCAGGGCGTTGAAGGCCGCCTCATCCCGCTCCCGGCTGACGCTGAAATTGGGGATGCACTCCACAAGCTTCATCATATTATTTTTCCTCCCTGTCCTCTGTGCTCTGATTCGTTATTTCAGCTCTCCGCAGACGGCCTCTGCCGCCTGGGACAGCGCGTGCTCCTTTACCAGCTCCTCCGCCCGGACCATCAGCGGGTGCATGACCACGTCCTCCTCGATGGGGGGGATCACGGTCCGGATGCGGTCGTACACGGCCCGGGTGGCGGGCGACAGCTTGTCCTCATCCCGCAGCCACAGGGCCTGTGCCCCGGCGAACAGCTCAATGGCCAGCACCTTCTGGCTGTTGTCCAGGATCATCAGCGCCTTCCGAGCGGCGGTGGTGCCCATGCTGACGTGATCCTCCTGGTTGGCCGATGACGGGATGGAGTCCACCGATGCCGGATGGGCGTATACCTTGCTCTCCGACACCATGGAGGCCGCCGCGTACTGGGCGATCATGAAGCCGGAGTGTACGCCGCCGTGCTTCGTCAGGAAGGCCGGCAGCCCCTCGGACAGGGCCGGATTCACCAGCCGCTCCAGCCGCCGCTCGGATACATTGGCAAATTCTGCCACCGCGATGCCCAGGAAATCCATGGCCAGCGCCATGGGCTGCCCGTGGAAATTGCCGCCGGAGATGACCTCGTCCTCCTCCGGAAAGATCAGGGGATTGTCGGTAACGGCGTTGATCTCCCGGCTTACCGCGTCCCACACATAGCCGATGGCGTCCCGGCTGGCCCCGTGGATCTGGGGGGTGCAGCGAATGGCGTAGGCATCCTGGACCTTGTCCGGATTCAGGGCGAAGGACAGCCGACTGCCCTCCAGCAGGCGGCGCAGGTTCTCCGCCGCGGTGATCTGCCCCGGCTGCCCCCGCAGGGCGTGTACCTTGGGGTCAAAGGCCTTCCGGATGCCGTGCAGGGCCTGGCAGGTCATGGCGGCGGCGATGTCCGCCGTTTTGGCCAGGTCCCGGGCGTCATACACCGCCTGACAGGCGATGGCCGTCATGATCTGGGTGCCGTTGATAAGGGCCAAACCCTCCTTGGCGGCCAGCTGGATGGTCTCGATGCCGGCGCCAGCCATAGCCTCCCGGCCCGGCAGCACCCGGCCCTGATACTCTGCCTCTCCCTCACCCAGCATCACCAGCACCATGTGGGCCAGGGGGGCCAGGTCGCCGCTGGCCCCCAGGGAGCCCTTCTCCGGGATAACGGGATGGACGCCCCGGTTCAGCATAGCCAGCAGCGTCTCCATGGTGGACAGACGAATGCCGGAATTGCCCCGGGACAGGGCGTTCAGCCGCAGCAGCATCGCCGCCCGCACCACCCGGGCGGGCAGCGGCCGGCCCATGCCGCAGGCGTGGGAAATGATAAGGTTTCGCTGCAGCTCGGCGGTCTCCTCCTCCGGCACGAACACCGTGGAGAATTTGCCGAACCCCGTGGTCAGGCCGTATACCACGGCCTTTTCCGCCAGCTTCCGGTCCACATAGGCCCGGGCGGCGTTGATGCGCTCCACCGCCTCCGGGGCGATGGCCACCGTCTCCCCTTCCCGGGAGACGGCGATGACCTGTTCAATGGTCAGGTCGTGTCCGTTGATATAAATCATGGTGTTTCCTCCTGTTGTTCCGTTACCCCACAAGCCGTCCCTTTTTCATCACCGTGTGCACCAGGTTGCTGCCGAAGCGATAGCATACATAATCCAGATCCGGCGCGTCCCACAGCAGCAGGTCCGCCTGCTTGCCGGGCTCCAGAGAGCCGATGCGGTCCGCCCGCCCGATGGCGGCGGCGCCATTCAGCGTCACCGCCGTCAGCACCTCCTCCGGGGTCATGCGATATTTCAGGCACGCAATGTTCATAGCCAACTGCAAGCTGCTGCCGGGGCAGGAGCCGGGATTGAAATCCGTGGCCACCGCCACCGGGACTCCCGCATTCACCATGTCCCGAACCGGGGCATAGTCCGCCCCCAGATAGAAGCTGGTGGCCGGCAGGCAGCAGGCCACGGTGCCCCCCCGGGCCAGACTCCGGATGCCCTCCGGCGGGCAGACGATCAGATGCTCCGCACTGACCGCACCCATTTCTCCCGCCAGCTGCGAGCCGCCGATGGCGTCGATCTCGTCGGCGTGGACCTTAGGCCGCAGCCCGTGGCGCAGTCCGGCCTCCAGAATGGTCCGGGTCTCCTCCGCCGTAAACACACCCGTCTCGCAGAACACATCGCAGAACTCCGCCAGCCCCTCCCGGGCCGCCCGGGGGATCATCTCCTGGCACAGCAGGCGGATGTATGCCTCCCGCCGTCCCCGGTATTCCTCCGGCAGGGCGTGGGCCCCCATAAATGTGGCCGCCAGCTCCACCGGCTGCGTTTCCTTCAGCCGCCGGATGACCCGCAGCTGCTTCATCTCCTGCTCCGGGTCCAGGCCGTATCCGCTTTTCGCCTCGCAGGTGGTAACACCCATCCGCAGCATCTCCGCCAGAGCTTCCGCCGCCTTCTGCGCCAGCTGCTCCTCCGTAGCCGCCCGGGTGGCCCGAACGGTGGAGAGAATGCCGCCGCCCTGGGCCAGAATATCCAGATACGGCACGCCCCGGAGCTTCTGCCCCAGCTCATTCTGCCGCCACCCGCCGAAGATCAGGTGTGTATGGGCGTCCACCAGTCCCGGGGTCACCAGCCGTCCTCCGGCGTCGATGACCCGGTCGCCCTCCGCCGGAGCAGGGGTCCCCTGCCCCACGGCGGCAATGGTCTCGCCGCATAGCTCCACCCAGGCGTTCCGCAGCAGTGTCACGTCTCCCTGCTGCGTGCCCCGCCGGGCGGAATGGCCCCGGGGCGTGGCCAGCAGGCCGATGTTCGTAATGTAGGTACCCATGGTCCCTCCTTACCGGGCCCCGTGGAGCACGGCGGCGATGATGTCGTCTTCCTCCGGCGCGGCATAGGGCAGGGTGATATGATCCTGCCCCGCATACAGGCGGTTATACTCCATGGCCGTGGTGACGGCGTTGTCGTTCCGGGCCCAGCTGCGCCGGGCCACACCCACCATGGTGTCCCAGGGCATGCTCATACGCAGGATGGTGTCCACCCGCTCCGAGCCGTCCAGCACCATGCCGAAGCCGCCGTTGATGGACTTGCTGATGCCCACGCCGCCGCCGTTGTGCAGCGCGATCAGGCTCATGCCGCGGGCAGCGTTGCCGGCGTAGCACTGGGTGGCCATGTCCGCCATGATGTTGGAGCCGTCCTTGATGTTGGAGGTCTCCCGGAAGGGGGAGTCCGTTCCGCCGGTGTCGTGGTGGTCCCGGCCCAGCATCACGGGGCCGATCTCGCCGTTTCGCACCATCTCGTTGAATTTCAGGGCGATGTTCATGCGTCCCATGGCGTCCTGATACAGGATGCGGCACTGGGTGCCCACCACCATGCGGTTGCGCTTGGCGTCCCGGACCCACACATAGTTGTCATAGTCCTGATACCGCCGGTTGTTTTCCAGGATATACGCCGCGGCGGCGGCGTCGGTCTTGTCCAGATCCTCGGGCTTTCCCGACAGGCAGCACCACCGGAAGGGCCCGTAGCCGAAGTCGAACAGGCACGGCCCCAGAATGTCCTCCACATAGGAGGGGAACACGAATCCGTCCAGGTCGTTTTCGCCGTTGCGGCACACGTCCCGCACTCCGGCGTCAAACACGGCCTTCAGGAAGCTGTTGCCGTAGTCGAAGAAATACGTCCCCCGGTCGTGGAATTTGCAGATCATCTCATAGTGCCGCCGCAGCGACTGATCCACCAGCTGCCGGAATCTCTCCGGATCCCGGTCCAGCAGCTCCGTCCGCTGGGCAAAGGTCAGCCCCTGGGGGCAGTATCCGCCGTCATAGGGCACATGGCAGGAGGTCTGGTCGCTGAGCAGGTCCACATGCACGTTGTTGTCATACAGGTATTCCAGCAGGTCCACCACATTTCCGTGATAGGCGATGGCACAGGGGGTCTTGTCCGCCAGATGCTGCCGGGCCATAGCCAGCGCCTGTTCCAGGCTGTCGGTGCGCTGGCTGACCCATCCCTGGGTATAGCGGGTCTCGATGCGGGAGTCGTCCACCTCTGCGATGATGGACACGGCCCCGGCGATCTCCGCCGCCTTGCCCTGGGCCCCGCTCATGCCGCCCAGGCCTGCCGACACGAACAGCCGCCCCGCCAGGTTCCCGTCGGCGGGAATCCCCAGCTTCAGCCGTCCGGCGTTGAGCAGGGTGTTGAAGGTCCCATGCACGATGCCCTGGGGCCCGATGTACATCCAGCCGCCTGCCGTCATCTGGCCGTAGTTGGCCACGCCCAGGGCGGCGGCGCGGTTGAAGTTCTTCTGGTCGTCAAAGGCGCCCACCATCAGGCCGTTGGTGATGATGCACCGGGGCGCCAGCTTGTGGCTGTGGAACAGGCCCAGCGGGTGGCCGGACATAACCACCAGCGTCTGCTCATCGGTCATGACCTCCAGATACTTCTTGATGAGCCGGTACTGCATCCAGTTCTGGCACACCTGCCCCGTCTCGCCGTAGGTCACCAGCTCATAGGGGTACAGGGCCACGTCGAAGTCCAGGTTGTTGTCCATCATCACCTGGAAGGCCTTGGCCTCTATGCAGTTGCCCCGATACTGGTCGATGGGCTTGCCGTGAAGCGCGCCCTCCGGCCGGAAGCGATATCCGTAGATCCGGCCATGCTCCTCCAGCTCCCGGGCAAACTCCCTTGCCATCTGCAAATGATGGTCCGGGTGGATGTACCGCAGGGCGTTGCGGATGGCCAGCGCCTTGTCTGCCTGGGACAGATGGGCCTCCCGCCTGGGGGCCCGCCGGATCCCCTCCCGGAAGGTGGGATATGGGGGCAGGTCGTAATCCAATTTCACCGTCATTGCGTTGTCAACATCATAAAATGCCATAAGCTGCCTCCTGTCTTTGTTGAATATTCCCTGATTATCTATTATATTCAATTGCGGCGAATCTGTCAATTCAGCAAAAAGAAGTGATAATTTCATGTTTCATTTGGTGCTTTTCAATAATTTCTCTCCAAAAACCCATCTCAATGTACCGGGACAGCCAAATCCTGAACCCCCAGCGCCCCAGGCTTTACTGCACTGCCTGAATACACACACTTTCGCGGATAAAATTTTTCGTAATCATTTGTTACCGTCTTGTAACGGAATGTACCTTGATTCCCCGGCGGCAGTTTTCTACAATATCAGACAGAATCGTTTATAGGGGGATCGCATCCATGAAAAAAAAGACCATCGCCGCTCTGGCGGCAGGCGGAGCTCTGCTGCTGGCAGCCGCCGTCATCGGCGTTCTGAGCCTTGCAAAGGGCTATTTTATCCTCACACCGCCCACTCACATCCAGCTCAACGGCCCGTCCGAGGAACGCATTGCCGCCTTCGCTGCCTACACGGACCCCGGCGCCCAGCTGCTGCGGGGCGGCAACCGCACCGATACCGCCGTCACCGTGGAGGGCCGGGTGAACACCGAGGTCCCCGGGGACTATACCCTGACGTATCAGGCGGAGTACCGGGGGCAGCGCTACACGGCCCGCCGTCTGGTGCGCGTGGAGGACCGGGAGGCCCCGGAGCTGACGCTGGCCGGGGATACGGAGGTCACCGTCTCCCGCTTTGACCTGTTCCAGGACCCGGGAGCCGCCGCCCGGGACCGCTGCGACGGTGATCTCACCGCCTCTATCCGGGTAACGGACCAGGAAAGCGGCGACATCCACGTTCTCACCTACACCGTCACCGACAAGGCCGGAAATACCGCCACTGCCACCCGTCGGGTGACGGTCCGGGACGTGGTAGCCCCGGTCATCACGCTGTCCGGTCAGCGGGAGCTGTTCGTTCCCCTGGGCGGTACATTCAAGGATCCCGGAGCCACGGCCCAGGATGACGCCGACGGCGACCTGACCGCAGCCATCCGCCGGGCCGGCACTGTGGACACCTCCGTTCCCGGGGTCTATACCCTGACCTATACCGTGTCCGACAAGGCGGGCAACACTGCCTCTGCCACCCGCCAGGTGTCCGTATATGAAAATACCGCCACCGGCTCCAGCCCCGTCTACCTGACCTTCGATGACGGCCCCAGCGACCGGGTGACGCCCCGGGTGCTGGACACTCTGAAGGCCTATAACGTCCGCGCCACCTTCTTCATCGTCAACTACGGCGAGTCCGGTAAGGCTCTGATCCGCCGGATGATCGACGAAGGGCATACCGTGGCCATTCACGGCTACTCCCACGACTATGCATCCATTTACAAAAGTGACGAGGCCTTTATGCAGAACGTCTACCGGCTCCGGGACCGGCTTCGGGCAGACTTCGGGTATGAGGCCACCATCATCCGCTTCCCCGGAGGCAGCTCCAACACCGTCAGCCGCCAGTACAGCGTGGGCATCATGAGCCGTCTGGCCCAGCGGGTCCAGAACGAGGGCTTCACCTATTTTGACTGGAATGTATCCAGCGGCGACGCTGCCGGTACCCCCGCCTCCTCGGGCCGGATCTACAGCGCCGTCACCTCTGCCCTGCGCCATGGCCGGAGCAACGTGGTGCTGATGCATGATGCCGGAACCAAGTCCACCACCGCCGATGCCCTGCCGGATATCATCCAGTATTGTCTGGCCAACGGCTACAGCATCCAGGCCATTACCCCCGCCACCAAGCCCGTCCACCACGGCATTGCCAACTGACGCGGCCCCTTTTCCCGCTGCCATAAACGCACCCCGTGCGGCAGACCGCTCTCCTGGCGGTCCGCCCTGCGGGCTGCTTTGGCTTACCGGGCGGGCAAAAAATAAATCCTGCGGCCCCCCCTTTTCTTTTAAGGAAATATACGCTATAATACCATTTCAGAACGATTTACACCGGGAGGGAAAAACATGTCCTCACAGCTGCTGGAGATATTGAACAGCGTGAAAACCATGTCCATTGTGGGCATGTGCAAAAACGCAGGAAAGACCACTATGCTTAACTGGATGCTGCATCACGACCGGCTTCAGGGAACCCTGGGGCTGACGTCCATCGGGCGGGACGGCGAGTCCACCGACGTGGTGACGGGTACAGAAAAGCCCGGCATTTTCGTCCGGGAGGGAACCCTGATCGCCACGGCCCGGGACATGCTGCGGCTGGGCGATGTGACTGAGGAGATCCTGGAGACCACCGGCATTCCCACGCCTCTGGGTGAGGTGGTGATCCTTCGGGCCCGCAGCGCCGGAAACGTCCAGCTGGCAGGGCCATCCATCACCAGCCAGCTGCGGGAGGTATCCCGGATGTTCTTTGATTTGGGAGCGGATAAGTCCATCATCGACGGGGCCCTGGGCCGGAAGTCTCTGGGCGCCCGGGCAGTTGCCGAGGGCGTGGTGCTGTGCACCGGCGCGTCGTATCACATGAGCATGGAAAGGGTGGTGGCGGATACCGCCAATATCTACCGCATCATGAATCTGCCCAAGGCAGAGACCCTGCCGCCGGAGGCGGAGGACGGCCTGGAGAAATGTCTGAAGGAGCACGGCGAGGCCCTGGCCCCCGGAGCGCTGACGGACTCCATGGTGGTGCCCCTGCTGCGCAGCGGCGTGCTGCGGGGCGGACGGCTGGTGGTGAAGGACCCCAGCCGGGTGCTGCTGACGCCGGATACCCTGGACAAGCTGCAGACCCGGCAGGTGCGGCTGGAAACTGCCGAGGCAGCCCGGACCCTGTGCGTGACCATCAACCCTGTGTCCGCCTACGGGTGGAAGTTCGATAAAGACGAGTTCATGGCCCGGATGCGGGAGGCCGTGGACGTTCCGGTGATCAATGTAAAGGAGGAGCTGGCATGATCGAGATCCGTTTCGAGGAAAGAGAAAAAATCGGCCTGCAGTATATTCTGGAGAGTCTCCATGGGTGCAGCCCCTTTGGCCAGGAGCGCATTCGCCGCCTGCGGTACTATACCCCCGACCAACGGCAGGAGCTGGAGCTGGAGCTGTACAATGTGGAGCGGGCCGCCGCCCATGCGGAGGAGCTGAAGGACCTGTACGACCAGATCTGTGTGGTGCTGTGCCAGATGAAGGACATCCGCGGCTCCCTGCGCCGGTGCCGGGAGCTGGAGGTGCCGGACCATGTGGAGCTGTTTGAGCTCAAGGGCTATCTCCAGCGGCTGGAGACCCTGCGGCCCATGTTTGAGCGGCTGCGGGATGCGGCGGGACTTACGGGCCTGGAATTTCATGATCCCGCTCCGGCTCTGGCCATTCTGGACCCGGAAAACACCCGCAGCCGGGGCTTTTACATCCCCGATGCCGCCACGCCGAAGCTGCGGGAGATCCGCGCCGCCAAGAAGCAGGTGGAGGAGCAGCTGTACCGGGCCCAGACTGACGCGGAGAAGGACGATCTGCGGCAGAAGCGGGTGCGCATCTGCGCCGAGGAGGACAGCGAGGAGATGAAGGTCCGCCGGGCCATGGGCGCGGCCCTGGCTCCTCTGGCCGACGATCTGATGGCCGACGCCGACACCGCCGGGCGGCTGGATTTTCTCATTCAGAAGGCGCTGTTTGCCCACCGGTACGGTGGGGTGCGGCCGGAAATCACCGACACCGCTCTGGAGCTGACGGATATGATCAACCCGGAGCTGTGCGACCTTTTACGGGAGCAGGGTCGTTCCTTTGTGCCGGTGTCCATCTCTCTGGACCGGGGCGCAGCGGTGATCACCGGCGCCAACATGGGCGGCAAGTCCGTGGCCATGAAAACCGTGGCCCTGAACGTGCTGCTTTTGCAGGCGGGATTCCTGGTATGCGCCAAGCAGGCCCGGATGCCTCTGTTCTGGAGCGTAAAGATGCTGTTTGACGATTTGCAGTCCATCCAGTCGGGCCTGTCCGGCTTCGGCAGCGAGATCGTCCAGTTCCAGAAGGCCCTGGCAGAGGTAGAGCAGGGGTACTCCCTGTTCCTGCTGGACGAATTTGCCCGGGGTACCAACCCCGATGAGGGCGCCATCATCGTCCAGGCCGTCACCCGGTACTTAAACGACGTCAATGCCATCTCCCTGCTGACCACCCACTATGACAAGGTGGCCGAGCACGCCCGCATCCACTACCAGATCATCGGCCTGCGGGATGTGGATCCGGAGCAGATCCGCCGGGAGCTGGCCGCTACCAACGAGGACGGCGTGGCCGTCATCGCCCGGCACATGAACTATGGTCTGTACCGGGTGGAGGGCAGGTCCGACTGCCCCCGGGACGCGCTGAATATCTGCCGGATGCTGTCGCTGAAGCCGGAAATTCTGGAAAAGATCGAGCAGAGCTATTGATTTTATTGCAGGGGGAAATGTCCGTGCAGGGCGGACATTTCCCCCTGTGTGCTATATCGTCCCCAACATTATATCCAAAGGAAACAGGGTGCGAAAAATTTGTCAGATGTACAAAAAAGTTATTGTGATTTCTGTCACAAATTCTATTGACAAATTCCTCCGCATCGCGATATAATGGGTGCAACAGAAGTTCATACTACAATCAATAGAGGCGCGGGCGACAGGGTACTGCTTCGCAGGGGACAGACATCCGTTACAAACGTAGCAGAAAGGGGCCGCCCGCCGAAAGGACACTGTCGGTCTGTGACCTTGCCCTTGGGGACGTTTGCGTAAGCTGCGTTACTGTCATGTTATTGTGTTTGTAACATGGAGCGCTATTGGTCAATGACCTTGACCGATAGCGCTCTTTTTATGCCCGAAAGAACGCCGGAAGAAGGAAGGCCCGTTTGCAGCACGGCTTCTGTTGAAGGCGATCCCAAAATTCTGAAGGAGGAAAATACTTATGGAAAAGATGACTTCTCTGCTGCGTCTGCGTATGAGTGCCAAGGATGCTCATTACGGCGGAAACCTGGTGGACGGCGCACACATGGTGCACCTGTTCGGCGATGTGGCCACCGAGCTGCTGATCAAGTGCGACGGCGATGAGGGCCTGTTCTGTGCCTATGACAACGTGGAGTTCCTGGCTCCCGTGTACGCCGGCGACTACATCGAAGCCTATGGCGAGATCGAGAAGGTCGGCAACACCTCCCGCACCATGAAGTTCGAGGCCCGCAAGGTCATCGTGTCCCGTCCCGACATCAGCGCTTCTGCCGCCGACGTTCTGGAAGAGCCCATCGTTGTCTGCCGCGCCCACGGCACCTGCGTGACTCCTAAGGATTGCCAGCGCAAAAAGATCGAGAAGTAAGGGAGCGATAGAAATGGAAAAGCTGATCATTACCGCTGCTATCTGCGGCGCCGAGGTCACCAAGGCGCAGAATCCCGCCGTTCCCTACACCGTGGAGGAAATGGTCCGCGAGGCCAAGTCCGCCTACGAGGCCGGTGCCGCCATTCTGCACATCCACGTCCGCGAGGACGACGGCACCCCCACCCAGGACCGTGAGCGCTTCCGCGTGGTCATGGACGCCATCCGCAAGGAGCTGCCCGACGTTATCATGATCCCCTCCACCGGCGGCGCCACCGGTATGTCCCCCGAGGAGCGTCTGCAGCCCACCGAGCTGTTCCCCGAGATGGCCACGCTGGACTGCGGCACCTGCAACTTCGGCGACGAGGTATTCGACAACACCATGCCCACCATGCGTGCCTTCGGCAAGCGCATGCTGGAGAACAACATCAAGCCCGAGTACGAGTGCTTCGAGCTGGGTCACATCGATACCATCCTTGGCATGGCCAAGAAGGGTGAGGTGCCCGCCCATCCCATGCAGTTCAACTTCGTGCTGGGCGTCCACGGCTGCACCCCCGCTACCGTGGAGAACCTGGCGTTCTTCGCCAGCAAGATTCCCGCAGGCTCCACCTGGACCGTGTCCGGCGTGGGCCGCGCCGCGTGGACCATGGCTGCCGCTGCCATCGCCATGGGCGGCAACGTCCGCGTTGGCTTCGAGGACAACATCTATCTGGGCAAGGGCCAGAAGGCCGCGTCCAACGGCGAGCTGGTGGCCAAGGTGGTCCGCATCGCCAAGGAGCTGGGCCGCGAGATCGCCACGCCCGCCGAGGCCCGCGAGATCCTGAGCCTCAAGCCCCTGCAGCAACCCGACAAACAATTAAGAGAAATATATTAGGAGGATATTTAACAATGGCTGAACTGAAAGGCAACAAGTACGGTACTCATCGCGTTATCGAGCCCAAGGGCGTTCTGACCCAGGCTGCTTGGAAGGTCGACAACGACATGTCCAAGGTCTATTCCAACGAGATCGTCTGCGACGTCACCTCTCTGAACATCGACTCCGCTTCCTTCACCCAGATCTCCGACGCCTGCGGCGGCGACGAGAAGAAGATCGGCGAAATGATCCTGGGCATCGTCGCTGAGCGCGGCAAGCAGCAGAATCCTGTCACCGGTTCCGGCGGTATGTTCAAGGGCGTCGTCGCTCACATCGGCGAGGACCTGAAGAAGAAGCCCGGCTTCGACCTGAAGGAAGGCGACAAGATCGTCTCTCTGGTCTCCCTGTCCATGACCCCCCTGAAGATCGAGAAGATCCTGTCTATCCACAAGGATATCGACCGCGTTGACATCGTGGGTAAGGCCATCCTGTTCGAGTCCGCCCTGTATGCCAAGATGCCCGAGGATATGTCCGAGCCCCTGGCCCTGGCCGCCCTGGACGTGGCCGGTGCTCCCGCTCAGGCCCGCAAGCTGCCCAAGGAGGGCGACAGCGTTCTGATCCTGGGTGCCAACGGCAAGTCCGGCGTTCTGTGCGGCTGGGAAGCTATGAAGAAGGTCGGCCCCAACGGCAAGGTCGTGGGCGTCGTCCGCAATCCCAAGCAGGTTCCCGGTCTGCTGGAGCTGGGCGTTTACACCGATGTGATCGTGGCCGACTGCACCAAGCCCGTTGAGGTTATGGAGGCTGCTCTGGCTGCCAACGACGGCAAGGAGTACGATCTGTCCATCTGCTGCGTGAACATTGAGTCCTGCGAGATGTCCGCCATCCTGCCCGTCCACGATGACGGTCTGGTGTACTTCTTCTCCATGGCTACCTCTTTCACCAAGGCTGCCCTGGGCGCCGAGGGTATCGGCAAGGACGTCACCATGATCATCGGCAATGGCTACACCAAGAACCATGCCCAGATCACCCTGGACGTGCTGCGCGAGAACCCCAAGCTGCGTAAGCTGTTCGACGAGAAGTACTGCTAAACGAAGTTATGCGAGTGCAGGGCGGCCGGGTCTCTGGCCTCCCTGCCTTCGCCCTATCCATCTTTTTGGAACCCATTCTTATTAAGGAGATACGAATATGAAGACTCGCAATGGTCTGTTCGCCGATGTCCCCGAAAATCTGTGGAATGACTGGCATTGGCAGGTTGCCAACCGCGCCGAGACGGTTGAGGATCTGAAGAAGTACATGAACCTGACCCCCGACGAGGAGGAGGGTGTCCGCAAGACCCTGGGCAAGCTGCGTATGGCAGTTACCCCCTACTACCTGTCCCTGATCGACCTGAACGATCCCTTTGATCCCATCCGCAAGATGGCCATCCCCCGGGCTGAGGAGCTGGAGTATGCCGACTATGAGGATGCCGATCCCCTGCACGAGGATACCGACTCCCCCACCCCCGGCCTGACCCATCGCTATCCTGACCGGGTGCTGCTGCTGATCACCGACCAGTGCTCCATGTACTGCCGTCACTGCACCCGCCGCCGTTTTGCCGGTCAGAATGACTGCGAGGTGCCTATGGCCCAGATCGACAAGTGCATCGATTATGTGGCCGCTCATCCCGAGGTCCGTGACGTCCTGCTGTCCGGCGGTGACTGTCTGATGGTCTCCGATGAGAACCTGGAGTACATCATCAAGCGCCTGCGCGCCATCCCCCACGTGGAGATCGTCCGTCTGGGCTCCCGCACCCCCGTGGTGTGCCCCCAGCGTATCACCCCCGAGCTGTGCGCCATGCTGCGTAAGTATCATCCCATCTGGCTGAACACCCACTTCAACACCCCCAAGGAGTTCACCGATGAGGCCGCCAAGGCCTGCGCCATGCTGGCCGATGCCGGTATCCCCCTGGGCAACCAGTCCGTGCTGCTGGCCGGTGTCAACGACTGCTCCCATGTGATGATGGAGCTGGTCCACGGCCTGGTCAAGATGCGTGTGCGTCCCTACTACATCTATGCCTGCGATCCTTCCCTGGGCCTGAGCCACTTCCGCACTCCCGTGTCCAAGGGCATCGAGATCATGGAGGCTCTGCGCGGCCATACCTCCGGCTACTGCATCCCCACCTTCGTGGTGGACGCTCCCGGCGGCGGCGGCAAGACCCCTGTTATGCCCAACTACCTGATCTCCGAGACTCCCCGGAAGGTTATCCTGCGTAACTTCGAGGGCGTCATCACCTCCTACACCCAGCCCGAGCACTATGTCCAGGATTGCCACTGCGACGTCTGCACCGGCAAGAAGAAGGTGGAGAAGACCGGCGTGGCATGGGTCGCCGAGGGCACCAAGCAGCGCTATCTGGAGCCCACCAAGCTGCTGCGCAACGAGCGTCACGTGAAGAAATAAGAGGTAATACTATGGAAAGCAAACTCGGCTTGAATATGGAGCTGGTCAACCAGGCCCGCCAGTCCGCTGCCCATGTGGCAGACGACACCCAGCGGTTCATTGACCAGCACACCACGGTCACCGTGGAGCGCGCGGTTTGCCGCCTGCTGGGCATTGACGGCGTCAATGATATGGACGTTCCCCTGCCCAACGTGGTGGTGGACCACATGATGGCTACGTCCTTCCTGCCTATGGGCGCGGCGTGGGCCATCGGCAACGCTATGATCGAGACCGGCAAGGATCCCCAGGCCGTGGCTGAGGCCATCGACAAGGGCGAGCTGGACCTGTCCAAGGTTCCCGCTCACTCCGACGAGGAGATCCGCGCCGCCATCGCTCCTGTGGTCAACGCCACCGTGGAGCGCATCAACAAGAACGTTGCCAAGCGCAATGCGTATCTGAAGGAGTGGGGCGACAAGGAAGGCCCCTACCTGTACATCATCGTGGCCACCGGTAATATCTACGAGGATATTATCCAGGCCAAGGCCGGTGCCAAGCAGGGCGCCGACATCATCGCCGTCATCCGTACCACCGGCCAGTCCCTGCTGGACTATGTGCCTTACGGCGCCACCACCGAGGGCTTCGGCGGCACCTATGCCACCCAGGAGAACTTCCGCCTGATGCGTGCGGCTCTGGATGAGGTGGGCGAGGAGCAGCACCGCTACATCCGGCTGTGCAACTACTGCTCCGGCCTGTGCATGCCCGAGATCGCCGCTATGGGCGCTCTGGAGCGTCTGGACGTGATGTTGAACGACGCCCTGTATGGCATTCTGTTCCGCGACATCAACATGCAGCGCACCATCGTGGACCAGTATTTCTCCCGTGTCATCAACGGCTATGCCGGCGTGATCATCAACACCGGCGAGGACAACTATCTGACCACCGACGACGCCATCACCGCCGCCCACACTGTTCTGGCCTCCCAGTTCCTGAACGAGGCCTTTGCCAAGGACGCCGGTATGCGTGAGGAGCAGATGGGTCTGGGCCATGCCTTTGAAATGGACCCCGCCGTGGAGAATACCTTCCTCTACGAGCTGGCTCAGGCGCAGATGGCCCGCGAGATCTTCCCCAACGCCCCGCTGAAGTACATGCCGCCCACGAAGTTCATGACCGGCAATATCTTCCGCGGCCACATCCAGGATGCCCTGTTCAACATGGTGACCATCCTCACCAACCAGCGGCTGTGCCTGCTGGGCATGATGACCGAGGCCATCCACACCCCGTTCATGTCCGACCGCGCCCTGTCCATCGAGAATGCGCAGTATATCTTCCGCACCATGAAGGATCTGGGCAGCGAGCTGACCTATAAGGAGAACGGCATCATCCGCAACCGCGCCAACGAGGTGCTGACCAAGGCCACCGATCTGCTGAAGGAGATCGAGAAGCTGGGCCTGTTCACCACCATTGAAAAGGGTATCTTCGCCGATGTCAAGCGTCCTAAGGACGGCGGCAAGGGCCTGGCCGGTGTTGTGGTCAAGGACGACAAATACTTCAATCCCTTTGTTGAAGTCATGAAAGGGAAGGTGGCAGCAGAATGAGCAGCGGACTGTATAACACCCATAAGATCGATTTCGATACCACCCTGGACCTGACCCGTCTGAAGCCCTACGGCGACACCATGAACGACGGTAAGGTGCAGACCAGCTTCACCCTGCCCATCAAGGACGACGAACGCGGCGAGGAAGCTGCCCGTCAGATCGCCAAGAAAATGGGTCTGGACGAGCCCAACGTGGCCTACCACACCCCCCTGGACAAGGAGTTCACCTTCTATGTGGTCTACGGCAGCTGCGTCCACTCCGTAAACTATGAGGATATCCATGTAATCACCGTGGAGTCCGACGTCATGAGCATGGAAGACACCAATGACTACATCCGCGAGCATATCGGCCGCAAGGTCGTTATGGTGGGTGCGTCTACCGGTACCGACGCCCACACCGTGGGCATCGACGCCATCATGAACCGCAAGGGCTTTGCCGGTCATTACGGCCTGGAACGCTACGAGATGATCGAGGCGTACAACCTGGGCTCCCAGGTTCCCAACGAGGAGTTCATCAAGAAGGCCCTGGAGCTGCACGCCGACGTGCTGCTGGTGTCCCAGACCGTGACCCAGAAGGACGTCCACATCCAGAACCTCACCAACCTCATCGAGCTGCTGGAGGCCGAGGGCCTGCGCGACAAGTTCGTTGTTTGCTGCGGCGGTCCCCGTATCACCCATGAGCTGGCCAAGGAGCTGGGCTATGACGCCGGCTTCGGCGCCGGCAAGTATGCCGACGACGTGGCTTCCTTCGCTGTGACCGAGATGGTCAAGCGTGGCATGAAGTAAAATTTAACCTTACGCCAGACGGCCACTGTTGCGGTGGCCGTCTGGTCGTGTCTCCAAATATCCGTTTTTCACATTTCGTACAGTATGGCTGTTTCGACGGTGAATCTGTTCATTTGTGAAAAAGTTATCCAATCTTCTCTTGTATTTTCCCGCCAACAGTGCTATGATTATAAATGAGAAAATAGAAGGGATTCTATTTTTTGGGAGAACGACAAATAACAAGGAGGAACTGAAATGGCAAAGAAACCTGTTATCACTGCCAAAGAGGCAGCGGCTATGATCCCCAACGGCGCCACCATTATGTGCGGCGGCTTCCTGGCCTGCGGCCAGGCCAGAGCAATCGTCAAGGAGCTGGTAGCTCTGGGCACCAAGGACCTGACCTTAATCGCCAACGATATGGGCCGCGCAGTGGGCCCCCAGGGCGAGGAGTTCTTCGGTATCGCGGAGCTGATCCACAATCATCAGGTCAAGCGCGTTATCGCCACTCACGTTGGCATGACCCCCGAGGTCGGCCAGCAGCACACCGAGGGCACTCTGGAGGTCAATCTGCTGCCCCAGGGCACCCTGGCTGAGTGCATTCGCGCCGCCGGCGCCGGCCTCGGCGGTGTGCTGACCCCCGTGGGCATCGACACCCTGGTGGAGGAGAGCCCCTTCTGCCTGGGCCGCAAGACCGTTGATGGCAAGGACTATCTGCTGATGAAGCCCATCCATGCGGACTTCGCCCTGCTGGGCACCTATAAGTGCGACGAGTTCGGTAACTGCTGGTACAAGGGCACCATGCGCAACTTCAACGTTGTCATGGCCACTGCCGCCGATACCGTTATCGCCGAGACCGAGTATCTGGTTCCCGTGGGCGAGATCGAGCCCGAGAATATCCACACCTATGGTATGTGTGTTGACTACATCGTGGAAGGAGAAAGAAAGTAATGGAAAAGAGCGAGATCAAAGGCTTTATCGCCAAGCGCTGCGCCAAAGAGCTGAAGAACGGCGACGTTGTCAACCTGGGTATCGGTCTGCCTACCCTGATCCCCAACTATCTGCCCAAGGATGTGGAGCTGATCATCCATGCTGAGCTGGGTATCGTCTCCGCCGGTAAGTCCCCCAAGGAAGGCGACGCCAACTATGATCCCTACCACGTGGTGGACGCCGGTGGTTCTCCCTCCTCCGTGGCTTTCGGCGGCGGTTTCATCGACTCCGCTTCCAACTTCGGTCTGATCCGCGGCGGTCACGTGGATGCCTGCTTCCTGGGCGCTCTGGAAGTGGATGCCCAGGGCAACCTGGCCAACTGGATCATCCCCGGCAAGAAGATGCCCGGCATGGGCGGCGCCATGGACCTGCTGGTGGGCGCCAAGAATGTCATCGTGGCCATGGAGCACACCGCCAAGGGCAATCCCAAGATCCTGAAGAAGTGCAAGCTGCCCTACACCGCCGTCAAGTGCATCACCAAGATCATCACCGAGATGGGCGTGATGGAGGTCACCGATAAGGGCTTGGTGCTCACCGAGTACAACCCCGAGTTCACCGTGGAGGAAATTCAGGCCGCCACCGAGGCCACCCTCATCATCAGCCCTGAGCTGAAGAGCATGGTGTAATCGCCTTGTTTCACATCAAAAACTGCCCGGACGAAAATTCGTCCGGGCAGTTTTTGACCTTTTACCGTCCCAGCAAGCCCTAAATCAACCTAGCTGCTTCCAATACAAGCAACAAACCTCTAACCGTAGTAAGGAAAGCAATTCCATATCCCAAAAATTCAAATATCAAATTTTCCGCCTGTAGTGCAGTATAATTTATGCTTATACAAAAGCCAACTATGATTTTTCTGCAAATTCCTATTTTTCCGTTTCCCCTTGGCAAACTTGCGGTTTTTCGATATGATAAAGAAAAATAAATGGAGGCGGTTTTATGAGCCAGCGGACTAAGCTGTTTCGCCTGTCTGACCCCTACAACCTCCCCGCCAGCGACACTCAGTTCCTTAGGGCGGTGCGGGAGAACTGCTCCTTCCATTATGCCCGTTGTCCGGAATATCGGGCCGTGCTGGACAGCTTCTCCTTCCGGCCGGAGGACCTGCGGGACTTTGGCGATCTGGAACGCCTGCCCTTTCTACCCACGCTGACCTTCAAACAGCACCGACTGTTCTCCCTGCCCCGGCGGAAAATGGCGGCGGTGTCCACATCGTCGGGCACCTCCGGCCGGTTCAGCCAGGTGGGCTTTGACTTTCCCGCTCTGTGGTGCTCCTGGAATATGCTGTGGAAAATCGGCCGTCTCCGGGGATTTTTCTCTCCCATTCCCACCCACTATATTATCCTGGGCTACAAGCCCCACCGGGGCAATCGCACCTCCGTAGCCCGAACCGCCTTCGGCGCTACCCTGCTCTCCCCAGCCCTCAGCCGGACCTACGCCCTGACCTATGAAAACGGCGGATACGTTCCCGACCTGGCCGGGGTGGCGGATGCCTTGGTCCGACATGGCAATTCTCGCTTTCCTGTGCGGCTGGTGGGATTTCCCGCCTACACCTATTTTTTGCTTCGGCAAATGGAGGCGCGGCACCTCCAGGTCCCGCTACGCCCCGGCTCCAAGATCCTGCTGGGGGGCGGCTGGAAGCAGTTTTACACCCAGCAAGTAGACAAGCCGGTGCTCTACGATCTGGTCAAACGGGTACTGGGGTTGGATAACAGAGACATCATCGAGGTGTTCAGCGCCGTGGAGCACCCCATCCTTTACGCCGACTGTGTGGCGCACCATTTCCATATCCCCATTTACAGCCGGGCCATCATCCGGGACGTGTCCCTCCGCCTGGACCAGGGGGAGCTGGTCCTGAGCCTGACCCAGGCGGGCACCGGGGTGTACTATGTGGATGGAAACGGCTTACAGGTGTACTTTGCGGATTTTGCCGACTGGCAGCCCTATGCCATTCTGGACCTGGAGAAGGAGGCCTATGACCTGGACGCCTGTACCGACCTGTGGGTGACCCGGGACGGGGACGTCCTGCTGCTGATGGAGGGGGAGCGCCTGCTGCTGGACCGGGGGAGCTCGGTGTCCGACCTCACCGGGATGCTCTACCGCTCGCCGGTCCAGTGCGGCCTGATCCTGGCGGGACTGGCCCTGGGGGTGCTGGTGCTGACCACCCTGCTGTGGTTCGTGCTGTGGGAGCAGCGGAGGCTCCGGCTGCCCATGCTGGTGCTGGGGGCGGCCT
>ERZ779866.1559-NODE-1559-length-22836-cov-6.739476_pt1 | contig 22836 bp, 18 predicted proteins | sample MGYA00511248_ERZ779866 | MGnify/ENA primary metagenome ERZ779866 (study PRJEB29588, sample SAMEA2155758) | human gut metagenome | biome: human gut; feature: human-associated habitat; material: faeces | place: Denmark | collected 2008/2010 ... | reverse complement strand
CGAAACCGTAACCCCAGTCAATACCCATCATACCAATCATCGGCAGGAAGATACGCACACCAACTCCGGCAGAACGTTTCAAATCGAACGGATTGAATTTCTTGATATCATTCCAAGCGTTACCAGCTTCCAAGAAACCTAACACATAAATGTTGGTACTTGTTTCCAGCATTAACGGATATCTTAATTCAATTCCGAGACGTGTGTAAGCATAACCTTCGGAACCGTATGGTGTCAATGAGCTATTTTCATAACCACGCAATGCGATACTTTCTGTTGCGTAGCTTGAGTAACCGGTCATACCATCACCACCGACATCAAATGTACCGAATGGTGATTTCTTGTATTCATTGTAATGACCCAACAAACCGAATTCTGTACGTGTCATCAATACCAGACACTTCGGATGAGCAATAGGGTCCATTAACGGGGTATATGTTTTACCTTTAAATTTCCATTTGTGGTATTCTACCCATTTATGAAGTTTGTTCATATTGTCTTGGGTGATACTACCTGTTTTAGGGTTAGAGTAGTAACCTTTATAATCCTTGCCATCGAAAGCTGAATACGGCGGAGTGAACTGTACTGATAATGAGAAATCCGAACCGGAGCGCGGGAAGATCGGGTTGTCAATAGAGTTACGTGCCAACGTCAATGAAATGCTCAAATCATTACACTTACCGTTAGTTACCGGGAAGTACTGCCAGTCTTTCAGGTTGTAGCGTTGATAAGCCAACTCTGCAGAAAGGGTGAAGTAGTCATCGGGCCATTTAAGACGTTTACCCCAACCAACGGAAAGTCCCCACATTTTGATAGACTTGTCCGGGTCATAGTAGTTCTCGTAGTTATTGTAGTTGCCATAATTGTACATGCCATAACCACCATAACCGCTATACATACTGTTGTAGTAGTTGTTAAAGTAGCTGGAATTGTAGTAACGGCTACTGATATCCGTTTGTACAGAGAAGAAGGCGGATACGGAGAATGAGTTCGGACGTTTACCACCAAACCAAGGATCGAAGAATGAAATACTATACGATTGATAATACTTAGCATTTGTCTGTCCGCTGATAGTCAATGTCTGTCCGTCACCCTGTGGCAGGATACCGCGATAATTTTCCCCCGGATGCAGCAGATTGGCTATGGAGAAGTTGGTGAACTTCAAACTCAGTTTACCAATGATACCAGTCTGTCCCCAACCGGCAGAGAATTCTACCTGGTCATTGGCTTTAGAAGTCAAAGGCAAACCTATGTCAACGGTTCCGTTCATAGGATCCGGTTGGATATCCGGTTGCAATTTTTCCGGGTCAAAGTGTCCCATTTGCTGAATCTCACGTAAAGAACGCATCAAGTCTTCTTTGCTGAACAATTGTCCCGGACGGATACGAAGCTCACGACGGACTACGTTTTCATACAAACGGTCGTTACCACTAATATTGATTTTATTAATAGTAGCCTGGCGGCCTTCATAGATTCTCATTTCGAGGTCGATAGAGTCACCTACAATATTTACCTCGACCGGATCGAGATTATAGAATAGGTAACCGTTGTTATAGTATAAGTTGCCGATAGCGTCATCGTCTGTGGAAATACGCTCGTTCAGTAACTTTTGGTTGTAAACGTCACCCTTCTTCATGCGAAGCAGGTAGTTTAATTGTTCCGACGGATAGAGCGTATTACCTACCCATGCAACGTTACGGAGATAATATTTCTGACCTTCATCTATATCCAGAAAGACGTTAACTGTTTTTTCGTCATACTGTGATATGCTGTCCTTTACAATCATTGCATCACGGTAGCCTAATTCATTATATTTGTCGATGATAAGCTGTTTATCCGCTTCATAGTTTTCCGGTACGAATTTTTTAGTACGGAACAAGTTACGAAGTTTACCTTTTTCATTGGTTTTCTTCATTACTCGTTTCAACTTGGAAGCTTTGATAGCTGTATTTCCAACGATTTGTATCTCGTGGACTTTTACTTTTTCCTTCTTGTCGATATCGATATCTACAAGAACCTGGTTCTCGCTGGATGGATCATCTTTTTGTGAAATGATCACTTCGGCATTTTTAAATCCTTTGTCATCAAAATATCGTTTGATAAGTGTCTTTGCGCGGTCTACGGTATTCGGAGTGATCTGCATACCTTTTACCATTCCCAGCTTACCTTCCAAATCGGTGCGTTCCGACTTCTTAACGCCGTGATAACGTACCTCAGAGATACGGGGACGCTGCGTTAGACTGATTTTTAACCAGATCTTGTTACCCTCTATTTTTTCGGCTGTAATTTGTACGTTGGAGAATAAACCATGACGCCAGTAGCGTTTGATTGCTCCAGTGATTTCATCACCCGGCACAGTAATTGTTTGTCCTACCGATAATCCGGATATTCCAATCAATACATAGTCTTCATAATTCTTCACGCCTTCGACTTTGATATCCGCTATCTCATACTGTTTCGGTGTACCGGAGTATAAGATGACAGGTTTCGAGTCTTCATCAGTGTTGGCTTCTTGCGCAATGCCTGTTGTTACAAAACAGAACAGACAGATAAACGTTACGAATATAAAGGAAATACGATAATGCATTTATGTTATAATTTGATGTTTCGAATAATGTTAGCTGATTTGTTCACTGGTTTTGCCGAACCTGCGTTCTCTTTGTTGATATTCGCAGATAGCTTTATAGAGTTCTTCGTTGTCAAAATCCGGCCAAAAGGTATCACAAAAATAAAGTTCCGAATAAGCACATTGCCATAACATATAGTTGCTTAACCGGATTTCTCCCCCCGTGCGGATCAACAGATCCGGATCAGGCATGAAGTTTGTTGATAGGTGAGAGGATATGTACTCATCTGTTATTTGTTCAGGAGATATTTCTCCTGCTTTAACTTGTGCTGCTATTTGTCGGGCTGCTTCAGTTATCTCCCAACGGGAAGAATAACTAAGAGCTAACACCAGACACATACCTGTATTATGAACTGTATGTTCTATGCATGCTTTCAGACTAGCTTGCACATCAGCAGGTAATTTCATGAAATCACCGATGACTTGAAAGCGGAGATTATTCTTCATCAATGTCTCCTCTTCAATAGAATCTAACAATAGATTCATCAGAGCCGACACTTCTTTCTGTGGTCGATTCCAGTTCTCGGTTGAGAAGGTGTATAAAGTCAGATACTTAATTCCCAACCGTGCAGCGTCTTCTGTGATTTTCTGCACTGTTTCCGCGCCTGCGTGGTGACCGTAAGTACGTTCTTTTCCCCGTTGCTTAGCCCACCGTCCGTTGCCATCCATAATAATAGCTACGTGTTGGGGGATCCGAGTTTTGTCTATTTGCTCTATATAGGACATCTTCTTATTTTAAACGTATACGTTTATTATTTACCGGCATTTAGCGGATCCTTGTCAAACCATAGCTGGTTCAAACGACCGCGCCATACTTCAGATTCATAAGTGTAGGTATGTGTTTTAGTAGCTTTACTACTTTTTTCCTCATCTTCCTCATCTTCCACTTCTTCCTCAAAACTAGCAGTTCCTCCGCTAAATAAAATATATATATAGTCATTCTTGTCGTCTAATACAGAGGAATAGGTTTCTCTACCTCTGAATTCCGGTTGCTCTTTACTTGGCTTAAAATCAGCTTCGCTCCAGTCCTGATAAGGGAAAGAGAACTTTTTATTTGCTTTTTTCCATGCAAGACCTGCTTCTGAGGTATAGAATGATTCAAATTTCTCTCCAAAGATATAGAACTGGTTGTTATAATACATAATGGTAGGGGTTTGTAGTACCGGGCAGCTTGTCTCTTCGTTATTTGGTGGGAATGAAACCCATATACTGCCCATATATCCCCATGGAACGATAGCTTCAATATCTCCGGCTATTGGCTGTTTAGCATGTTCTCCGATGAGCATAATTCCTTCAAGACCAGTTGCTGTAGTATAAGTTGTATAAGATATGCTTCCAATAGGGAAGTCATCTGGTACAACTTGAAGTTCTTGGTCTGTTTTTGCGTTGGAAGTTATTTCATTAGTAGAAGCAAAAACTTTTGTTTCATTTATTGTCTTGATGTATGTTATTTTATTACTTAAAGGAGCTAGGAGTAGATTTACATGTTCATTTTCAAATAAGCCTGAAGTCTCCCATTTTATACCATTGGTAGATTCATACACGTTACCGTCATTATTATCGGCTGTTGTTGCATATAATTTATTGTTGTATGACAATATTGAAGAAGGAAGACTATTCTTAAATGGATTCTCTTCCAAAGAGTTTGAGACCCATGACATTGCGTTTCCTTTTTGTGCAATATATACTTTGAGGACATTATCCACTACAGAATAAGTAAGAATGTTCTCTCCTAAAATGACTGTTTTTTGTTCTTTAATGGACTCAGAATTACTAATATTAGCAACATAATTCCACCTCAATGAATCCGGATCATGCTTATGTACTCGTACACTAATCGTGTATTCTCTTGTTTGATCAGGAGAAGTGCCGGCCAATGCTTCTGTTGACCATACTTTAAGTTTGATAGGCTTTCTGAGATCAATAGAATCTGCGATGTTAATGATAGAATCCTTGCCGCTTTGGTCTTTCATTGTCACGACACCGGACGCTGTAGTCAATTTAGTTATTAGAATTTTATCAATAATGGTATCAGCATGAACAGGAAGTGAATCTTCATTATAGATTTCACTTTTCAATTGGTCAATAGTGAATTTATACTTCCCAAGGCCTGTTGTATCAAGTTCAAACGCATGTATAGTCGCGTCCGGACTATATTCGATGTTGTTATCATCGTCAAGACATGACGTTATAACGAATGACACCATGAAAAAACTCGCAATAAATGATAAAAACTTTATTCTCATTTGAAAGATTGTGTTTATTTACAAGTTGCAAAAATAGAAACATTTTTTCCGATAAAGAACATTCCCGGCAAGTTTTATATAAAATTATAGATAATAACGTCGATTTTATCGACGTAAAACTCCCTGAATAGGACTATTTTAGCTTATCTTGATGAATGTAATGCCAAAACTGTCTTCCGAAGTGTTCTTCTGTCGAATAACTAAATTTATCGCATATTTCAGGTGCTTTAACACCGGAATATAGCTTGTTGGGGCACTTCTCGATATATATTTCATCCCATAACTCATTGGCTATAAATGACTGAAGAAGTTGGCTGCCTCCTTCCACCAGTAATGATTGTATTTTTCGTTGATAGAGTTCTTCCATTATCTGAGTGAATAGGTTGTGATTAAAGTCGATTGTGATATATGTGATATTCTTTGCTTCCGGATGTTTGTTTGCTGTAAAGACTAATGTTGGCACATTGCCGTCAAATAGCTGCAAATCATTAGGAAGAGACAACGTACGGTCTAATACGACACGTATCGGATTTCGTCCATACCAGTTACGTACGGTCAGAGAAGGATTGTCTAGTAATGCTGTTCGCCTGCCTACCATGATAGCAACAGATTCTGCTCTTCTTTTATGTACGAGCATTGAAGTCAGAGGAGAGGAGAGTACAACAGGTTGCCCGTCCGTTCGTTCCAAGTCAATAAAATGATCGGCAGATTCCGCCCATTTAAGAGTAATATAAGGCCGATGAAGCGTGTTGAAAGTGATGAAACGACGAATCAACTGTCTGCATTCACTTTCTAATACGCCTACAATTACTTCCCGTCCTGCATCTTTTAGTTTTTGGATACCCCTTCCTGCAACTTGTGAAAACGGGTCCTGGCAACCGATAACAATACGTGGAATCTGTTTCTCTATAATCAAGTCTGCGCAAGGTGGCGTTTTTCCGTAATGGGAACATGGCTCTAGACTGACATAAATAGTAGAACGTTTTAATAATGATTCGTCTTTGACGGAACGAATCGCATTAACTTCTGCGTGCGCTTCTCCACAACGAATGTGATAACCTTCGCCGATAATACGTCCGTCGCATACAATGACAGCCCCTACCATTGGGTTGGGGGCAGCGTTACATAGACCATTTTTTGCCAGCTCAATGCAACGCCTCATGTATTTTTCTTCTTCCATTTTGGTGCTCTTCGCTATATTATTCTTACTTTTGCACTCCGAAATTGTGAAAATATGAATCGTATCACTACTTACATCCGTCAGTCATTACAGGATATTTATCCTCCGGAAGAGGTAAAAGCTCTTTCGATGTTGATCTGTTGCGACATGTTAGGTTTAGATGCGCTTGATATTTACATGGGCAAAGATATAATTTTATCCGAATGCAAACAGCGTGAATTAGAAAACATTATATTCCGTTTGCAGAAAAATGAGCCGATACAGTACATTCGCGGCTTTGCTGAATTTTGCGGAAGGAAATTTAAAGTTGCTCCCGGTGTCTTGATTCCTCGTCCGGAAACGGCAGAGCTGGTAGAATTGATAGTGAAGGAGAATCCGGGTGCCCGTCACCTATTAGATATAGGTACGGGGAGCGGATGTATCGCAATCTCTTTGGATCAGAACCTTCCGGATGCAGAAGTAGAGGCTTGGGATGTTTCGGAAGAGGCGTTAGCCATAGCTAGTGAAAATAATAAAGAGTTGGACGCTCGGGTTATGTTTCGACGGAGAGATGTGCTGTCTGATGAACTCGGCGCGACTTCTTGTTATGACGTTATTGTCAGCAATCCACCTTATATAACTGAGGCGGAGAAGCAGGATATGGAAGCCAATGTACTTGATTGGGAACCGGGACTTGCCCTGTTTGTCCCCGATGATGATCCTTTGCGGTTCTATCGTCGGATTGTCCGTCTGGGGTGCGACTTACTTTTGCCGGGTGGCAAGCTTTATTTTGAAATCAACCAGGCTTATGGCCGGGAAACAGCACACATACTTGAAATGAACCAATATCGTGATGTTCGTGTTATAAAAGACATATTTGGAAAAGATAGAATAGTTACAGCTAACCGATGAGTGCACAATTAACTGATGAAGAGGCTTTGAATCGCGTAGCCTCTTATTGCTCTACTGCCGAGCATTGTCGGGCAGAGATAAATGAGAAATTACAACGTTGGGGAATTGCCTATGAAACCATTGCGCGCATTCTAGACCAACTGGAGACGGAAAAGTTTATTGATGATGAACGCTTCTGTCGTGCTTTTGTGAATGATAAGTTCCGTTTTTCCAAGTGGGGAAAGATGAAAATCGCCCAAGGACTTTATATGAAAAAGATTCCTTCTGACGTGGCATGGCGTTATCTGAATGAGATTGATGAAGAAGAATACCTCTCCGTTCTGCGCGACTTGTTAGCTTCAAAGCGGAAAAGTATTCATGCCAGTGATGACTATGAATTGAATGGAAAGTTAATGAGGTTTGCGATGAGTCGTGGATTTGAACTAAAAGATATCAAGCGTTGTATCGATGTTCCTGAAGAAGAGGAATTGGTCGACTAAAAAAATATAACGGATTCTTCTTTTTATTCTCGTTCAATTTCTGTACTTTTGCGGCAAATAATTAATAGTTAGTTTAGTTATGAAAAACTTAGAGAGACTATTTGCGGAGAAACTGTTGAAGATTAAAGCTATTAAACTTCAGCCCGCTAACCCTTTCACATGGGCTTCTGGATGGAAATCCCCCTTTTACTGTGACAACCGTAAAACTCTGTCCTATCCTTCTCTTCGTAATTTTGTGAAGATTGAAATTACACGTCTGATATTGGAACGATTCGGACAGGTGGATGCGATTGCCGGTGTAGCTACAGGTGCTATTCCGCAGGGAGCTTTAGTAGCTGATGCATTAAATCTGCCGTTCGTGTATGTTCGTTCTACCCCGAAAGACCACGGATTGGAAAACTTGATTGAAGGTGAACTTCGTCCGGGTATGAAAGTTGTAGTGGTTGAAGATTTAATTTCTACAGGTGGTAGTAGTTTGAAGGCAGTAGAGGCAATCCGTCGCGATGGTTGCGAAGTAATCGGTATGGTTGCAGCCTTTACTTATGGATTCCCGGTTGCCGAAGAGGCATTCAAAAATGCGAAAGTGTCTTTGGTGACATTAACCAATTATGAAGCGGTGCTTGATGTGGCACTTCGTACAGGTTATATCGAAAAAGAAGACATACAAACATTGAATGAATGGCGTAAGGACCCCGCGCATTGGGATGCTGGAAAGTAAGATTTTATTGTTAATTCAAATATTTAAAAGAAAGAACCATTCGGACAGTAACTGTTCGGGTCGTTCTTTTTTTATTTTATACTAACAGATATTTATGGCAAATTTTGAGAGTAGTGTCAAGGTAATACCTTATAGTCAGGAACGTGTATATAATAAGCTTTCGGATTTAAGCAATCTGGAAGCTATCAAAGACCGTTTGCCACAGGATAAAGTGGAAGATTTAAGTTTTGATTCGGATACGTTGAGTTTTACAGTCTCTCCCGTAGGGCAGTTGACGCTGCAAATTGTAGAACGTGATCCTTGTAAATCCATTAAACTGGCAACTACCAATTCACCGCTTCCTTTTAATATGTGGATTCAACTGGTTGAAACTGCTGAGGAGGAATGTAATGTGAAAGTGACTATCGAAATAGATATTAATCCGTTTATGAAAGCGATGGTACAGAAACCGCTTCAGGAGGGGTTGGAGAAAATGGTTGAAATGCTGGCTGTTATTAATTACTAATACTTGTTTTTATGGCACAGAAACTTTGGGAGAAATCCGTACAGGTGAATAAAGATATCGAACGTTTCACTGTAGGTCGTGACCGCGAAATGGACCTTTATCTGGCTAAACATGATGTGATCGGTTCTATGGCTCATATCACAATGCTCGAAAGTATCGGTTTGTTGACAAAGGAGGAACTCGTGCAATTGTTGGCAGAGTTGAGGAATATATATGCTTCGGCCGAAAAAGGTGAATTTGTGATAGAAGAAGGAGTGGAAGACGTACATTCACAGGTGGAACTGATGTTGACCCGGCGTTTGGGTGACATAGGAAAGAAGATACATAGCGGGCGTTCACGCAATGACCAAGTGTTGCTGGATTTGAAACTCTTTACCCGTACCCAAATTAAAGAAATCGCTGAGGCGGTAGAGCAACTTTTCCATGTGCTGGTTAACCAGAGTGAGCGATATAAGGATATACTGATGCCGGGATATACACATTTACAGATTGCTATGCCGTCCTCTTTCGGACTGTGGTTCGGTGCATATGCCGAGAGCTTGGTAGATGATATGTTATTCTTGCAGGCTGCCTTTAAGATGTGCAATCGTAATCCGCTGGGCTCTGCTGCCGGATATGGTTCTTCTTTTCCATTGGATCGGACGATGACAACTCGTTTGCTCGGTTTTGATTCGCTGAACTACAATGTAGTATATGCTCAAATGGGACGTGGAAAAATGGAGCGTAATGTGGCTTTTGCTTTGGCAACCATTGCCGGAACAATATCCAAACTAGCTTTTGATGCTTGTATGTTCAACAGTCAGAACTTCGGTTTTGTAAAGTTGCCGGATGATTGTACTACGGGGTCCAGTATTATGCCACACAAGAAGAACCCGGATGTCTTTGAATTGACACGTGCCAAATGTAATAAATTGCAATCGCTTCCTCAACAGATCATGATGATTGCGAATAATCTGCCATCCGGCTATTTCCGTGACTTGCAGATTATAAAAGAAGTCTTTATTCCTGCTTTCCAGGAATTGAAAGATTGCTTGCAGATGACGACCTATATAATGAACGAGATAAAAGTGAACGAACATATTCTTGACGATGATAAGTATCTGCTTATCTTCAGTGTAGAAGAAGTGAATCGTTTGGCTCGTGAAGGTATGCCTTTCCGTGATGCTTATAAAAAGGTGGGACTGGATATTGAAGCCGGAAAATTCTCTCATGGTAAAGAAGTACATCATACGCACGAAGGCAGTATTGGTAATTTATGTAATGCCGAAATCTCCGCATTGATGCAGCAGACCGTTGAAGGTTTCAATTTCTGTGGGATGGAAGAAGCAGAAAAGGCACTTCTTGGGCGATAAACAGCATTTCGAAGGATAGTTTTTTAAACTTTCCTTCGAAAAGATTTGGCAGAAACAAGTAAACTGTTTATCTTTGCACCCGTTGAAAATACGCGGAAATAGCTCAGTTGGTAGAGCATAACCTTGCCAAGGTTAGGGTCGCGAGTTCGAGTCTCGTTTTCCGCTCTCTTTTCCCTTTTTAGGATGCTCGAATGGTGGAATGGTAGACACGAAGGACTTAAAATCCTTTGGCCATTGCGGCTGTGCGGGTTCAAGTCCCGCTTCGAGTACGAGTATTCCTGATTAAAAGCTCTGTAAATCTTTGATTTACGGAGCTTTTTGTTTATGTATCAGTTATGGTGTTATTTTGTCTTTGATACTGACTAAAACCGGATTTGAGTTTGATTTATGAGCTTTATGTAAACCGGGAGGTAAACCGGAAGTGTATATGAAAGCCACGGTTAATGTATTGTCTGACGGGCCTGAATATCTTCCGGTTTTAGCACTCAACTCGTATTATATTAAAGAGAGTATTTCTTGGATGCACCGGCGTAGATGCCTGTCTTTTCAAAATCACATAAGATACTACGGGTGTTTTTGGAAACTTTGGGGATGTATACATCCACTTTGATGCACGACTGACTCTGTGCAGGATCAGCAATGTGCAGTTCTGCACTACTTTGATAGATATCTTTGAGCATTAATGCGCATGCCTTATCTACTTTTACAGTAATATCTTTGTGAGTGAAAGTTCCTTCCCGGTAAAATACCATTTGCCAGATATTCAGCTTCTTGTTTCTTACGATCTGCATGGCATCCGTATTTGCCAGGATTTCAATCCCATTCTTTTTATTGTATGCATTCATCTGTCGGGCAGAAGTTATTCCCGGTGCTATGATGTATGCATAAGTAGCGTTACGAGGGTTAGTTCCATGATTGAATCCGAGTGTGAAAACCTCCCGTTGTTGCATTTCTTTCGATTCTGTATGGTTGATGTCATACCATGAGCCCGTTTGTTGCTGATTGCATAAGAATATCCTGCCGCCTTGAGGGAAGATATATCCGATTCCGTTATGTAATACCCAATCGGGAGAATCGTAGGAAAATTCTCCTTTCTTTATTGTCGTTTGCTGCTTGTTCTGCGATAATAATATGTTCTTGTCATCAAGCAAACACTGGTTGATTGTGGTGTATACAGGTGCGTATGAAGTAGAATTGATTCCTGATCCTAAACACACCACTTCATTGTCGAAAAAGAACCAGGCTTTTTTGGCTCCGGTATTCACACCGGCATAATTGTCCATGTAAGCATAGGCGGACACTCCGTAGATACTGTCGGACACCCCTCCGGCAAAAGTGGAAGTTCCCCGAGTCTGCCAGTCGCTTGCGGCCATTGGGATCGTGTCCAGTTGCGGAGCCGTTGTTCCGGGGATTCTGCGCCAGTTCCATGCAGGGAAGATATTGGTATATTCATTTCCTTGAGTTACGATATTGGTACATCCGTCCGACATGAAATAAGTTTTGAGGTTTTCTCCGTTGCCGTATTCACAACGCATGGTGCGGGTGGATACAGTACGGACGTCGAACGTATAGCCGGGGCGTACGTGCAGGGTATAGTCTCCTCGGAAATAATGTGTATGCAGAGGCTTTAGTTTGTAGTCGGCAGCTTGTTCATCTTTTAGACGTGCGATGATAGCTTTGTACTCTTCAATATGTTCCGGATCGAGAACCGCCATACGTTCGGCAAATAGGGCGGTGGCGCTTTTGTCGGTAATATCTTTCCGGCTTATGCCTCTGCCCAGTACATCGAAAAGCATATATTTTCCGCGTATGGCCTGATAATAAGTTTGGCGCATGAACTTGCTTAACAGCTGTATCTTCTCGGTGCTCAAGGCATATTTTGTTCCTTGGGTATACATAGCCACCTGAGTTGTTCCTTTCAGGATCTCATCGCCATATCCACCGATATAAAGTTGTACGCCATGTTGGAAATAAGAGTTGTCGTGCTGGAAACCTTCTTTTACAGTATATTCTATCGGACTGTAAGCATTTGCGAGAGCCGTTTCCAGGTCGGCCTCGTTTTTTTCCAGACATGACCGGTAAATCCAGTGAAGTGCGATGTCGGTTCTGTTAGCACCGGTCCATTTGGCGGGGTCTCCTCCTTCTTTGCGGATACGTTGCAAGGTTTTAGTTTCCAATTCTGCCGGTATCTGTTTTTTTCCGACACGCATCTGTATAAGCAGTATACCGATTTTCTGCGGTTCGGCAATCTGGTTGTACCACCAGTTGTTGCAGTTCGGATTGCGTTCATACCAATATTCCAGCCCTTTCACTATCTTATTATAGATATCTTCGTTCTGATAGTAAGTATTCTGAGGGTTGGTGTAGGCAAATGCAAAATCATACAGTCGGTCTATGTGAGTGAGAGGTTCCCAGTTTGTACGGTCGCGGCGGCTGTAGTCCACGTCGGTGAAACAGCCTTTGGCGGTATCGTATTTGTGTAGAAACTCGTCAATAAGCGGATTCTGTGCAAAGTCTTTCCTTATTTTCTCCATTAAAGTTTCAAATTCATCATTGTCGGAGGGATATAGGTTGTTGATGTAGTTTTGGCTAGCCTTTGCCGTACTTGGTGTGAACAATCGGACAATTAAAAGCAAAAGGATGATAATGTGGTAATTGAATTTCATGTTATTATTGATTTAATACGTTGTAATAAATTATAGTGGGCAAAGATATGGAAATCTTGTAATATGGCCGGTCACAATTATTTTTTTCTTTATCGGTTTATTGGTATTTTTTGCCTCGTGCCTTATTTATTTCTAAAATGGGACAGAAGTACACTGCTCGGTTCAGATACAGTACCGTATCTTTCTTCTTCCTGATTTGTGTAATCGTCATTGTTTCTTATCTTGATTTCTTGCGATTATAAGTGTTCGCTACGGGTAGCAGGGCATGCATGGATTGTTTGTGGTGTAAGTTGTTACATAGCTTGAACACAATAAAGACTGAAGTTGCTTGTTTACGGGCAGGCTAAGTAAGACTTTATAAAAAGGGAAGCCGGTATAGTTGTGTTGAGATACCGGTATTATTCTGTCAGGATACCGGTATTACTAATTCGCCACGGCTGTGACGAGTTCTTCTCACAGCTGTGGAGAGATCCTTCCACGGCCGTGGCGAATACTCTCCACGACTGTGGCGAGTTAATTATAACGGCGGCTTTTGCGAACAATCATTACCGGATAACAGATGAATACCTACTGTATGACGGATGTTTAATGGGGGCCTAAGCCGAAAGGCAAGTATAGCTGAACGGAAAGGACATAGGGGAGAGTGGGTGGTAAAGCAGTAGGCTGATAATAAAACAAGCCGATTGCAACCCCCATTACAATCGGCACTCAATCCTGAATATATTAACCTAAAACCTATGAAATCTTTCTATTGCCAATCACACGCATTGCTGCCGTATAATATTCGCAAGGGACAGATAAGAGGAAACCGTTCCGCCCATTCTCTTTCATTGAAACCTCAATATATGCTGCTTTCAGCAGATTCTTTACGCTGGCTACTTCCCAAGGACTACCAGCAAAAACATTGACTTGAGAAATCTTTCTACTTGTAATCATAATCTTTATAGTGTGTTTTTATTTTTACTGTGGCAAAGATAAGAGACAAAAACGACTTAGACGTGTAATTTTGATTCAGATATAGTATACAAATGATTCATTGAACCAGAATTTGCATAAGTTGACCAATTTGTAGCATTGTGCATGAAAAGAAATCCTCCTTTAGGCTGTTGGGAAGCAGCTAAAGGAGGATTTTATCGATGAAATGGTCGTTTTTTATTTACTTCTGATCGTTCTCGCGGATTTCTACACGACGAATCTTACCGCTGATTGTTTTCGGAAGTTCTTCTACGAATTCGATTACACGCGGATATTTATAGGGCGCAGTCACTTTCTTTACGTGATTCTGCAATTCTTTGATTAATTCTTCTCCCGCGCGGTTCTTATATTCTTTAGACAATACAATCGTTGCTTTCACCACTTGTCCGCGAATCTCGTCGGGCACTCCGGTAATGGCACATTCTACAACTGCGGGATGTGTCATCAAGGCACTTTCCACTTCGAACGGGCCGATGCGGTAGCCGGAACTCTTGATAACGTCGTCGGCACGACCTACAAACCAGAGATAACCGTCTTCATCTTTCCAGGCAACGTCTCCGGTATAGTAAATACCGTCGTGCCAAGCTTCATGGGTACGTTCCGCATCCCGGTAATACTCTTTGAAAAGACCGAGCGGCTTACCTTTGCTGGTACGGATTACGATTTGTCCCTGCTCTCCGGCTTCTACGGAACGGCCTTCATGGTCAATCAAGTCCACATCATATTGGGGATTGGGCAATCCCATGCTACCCGGTTTCGGTTGCATCCAAGGCATAGTGGCAATGGTAAGAGTGGTTTCGGTCTGACCGAAACCTTCCATGAGTTTGATGCCTGTCAACTTCTTGAATGTATCGAATACAGCGGGATTCAATGCTTCTCCGGCAATGGTGCAGTATTTGAGTGAAGACAGATCGAACTTCGTCAGGTCTTCGTGAATCAGGAAGCGGAAGATAGTGGGAGGTGCACAGAGGGAAGTTACATGATAATTCTGTATCTTTTCCAGAATGTCTCCCGGAGTGAACTTCTCGTGGTCATAGACAAAGATGTTTGCTCCGGCAATCCATTGTCCGTAGAGCTTTCCCCACACGGCCTTGCCCCAGCCTGTATCGGCGATAGTAAGGTGAAGGCTGTTTTCGTTCAGATTATGCCAGAAGCTGCCGGTAACGATATGGCCCAGCGGATAGGTAAAGTCATGTGCCACCATTTTAGGTTCGCCGGTGGTGCCGGAAGTGAAATACATTAATGAGATATCATCGTTGGTGTTTGCATGGCGGGGCCGTACAAACGGGGCGGCGCTCTCAATCCCTGCGTGGAAGTCTTCGAATCCTTCCGGAATCTCGGGACCGACGCTGACCAGCTTTTCTACGGTAGGGCACTCGGGCAGGGCGTCCTTGATATGTTGCAGGATGATTCCTTCGCCGGCAGCTACGATCATCTTGATGTCAGCAGCGTTGCAACGATAGATGATATCTTTTTTAGTCAGCAGATGAGTGGCCGGAATGACGGTTGCTCCCAGTTTGTGAAGGGCGATTGTGCTATACCAGAACTCGTAGCGGCGTTTCAGGATCAGCATAACCATGTCGCCACGGCCGATGCCCAGACTTTGGAAATAGGAAGCCGTCATGTCTGTGTAACGTTTCATGTCGGCAAATGAGAACTGACGGCTTTCACCTTTGTCATTTGTCCACAGTAAAGCGTTCTTGTCGGGCTGTTCGGCAGCCCAGGCATCTACTACGTCATAACCGAAGTTGAAGTTTTCCGGGACGTTTATTTTCAGGTTCTTGATGAAATCCTCTTGTGAGGTAAAGGAGGTCTGTGATAAAAATCTTTCTACCATGATGTTATTACATAATTACTGCCAGAAAACGTACCGTTTTGCCGTCGAGCGCTTTCATGCCATGTGGAAGTTTGGAGTTAAAATAAATGCTGTCGCCTTGGTTGAGGATGATTTCCTTGCCTTCGATGTTGATAAGCATACGTCCTTCGAGTACGAGGTTGAACTCCTGACCGTTATGCTTGTTGTAATGGATCGACTCGTCATCTCCTTTCGGTTCAACGGTGACGATGAACGGGTCGGCGGTACGGTTCATGAATCCGGCTGCCAGAGACTGGTATTTGTAGGCTTTCGTACGTTCGATGCTGGTCCCCTTGCCGGCGCGGGTTACAAAGTAGCTGCTCATTTTGGGTTCTTCGCCGAACATCAGGGCATCGAGGGCGACATTGTAGGTACGGGCTATTTTCTGCAACATACTGACAGAAATATCGTATTCTCCAGTTTCTGCGAGTCGGTACTCTTCAGCAGAAATGTCACTGTCGCGGGCGATATCCTCAGAAGTCAGTTCGAGTACGTCGCGTAGTCCGCGGAGGCGTTCTGCTATTTGTTTAATTTGGTCATTCATACAAGTGGTTGGTATTTTATGATTAATAATTTTGTGGCGTTATTTGGAGGCTTTCATCGCTTTGATAATGGCGGAAGTAAAGCCGTTGTGTTCCAGTTCGTTGATCCCTTTGATTGTGATTCCGCCCGGTGTAGTCACTTTGTCGATTTCTACGCTGGGGTGGGTGTCGTTGTTTTGAATCAATGCAGCAGCTCCTTTCAGGGATTGCGCTATCATTTGCATGGCGTCTTTGGGGCGGAGTCCCATTTCGATGCCGGCTTGCATAGCTGCCTGGATATATTTCAATACGTAGGCAATGCCGCAGGAAGCCAATGCGGTGGCTGCTGTTATTTTATCTTCGGGAATCAGCATGACTGTTCCCATTTCGCTGAATAGGCGGAGGATAAATTGGTCCTGTTCGTCATTCGTATTACGTGCGGCGACCAGTGTCATGCTTTCCAGTTCGCTGATGGCCGTGTTCGGAATCAGACGGAACATTGCCATTTCCGGTGCGATGACGTAATGAGCCAGTTCTTCAAAGCTGATACCGGCGGCTACCGAGATAAGTATCTGTTTGCTTTTTAGTTTCAACTCGCGCATGACCGGTTGCATCAGCCACGGTTTGACGGCTAGAATGACAATGTCTGCTCCTGTGGCGGCTTCTGCGTTATTGTTTGTGGTAGAGATACTCGGAAATTCCTTTTTCAGTCTCTCTAGTTTCCCGGCACTGGGATTGGATACGATGATGTCCGAATCTGCTATCAGGCTTCCTTTTGCTAGGCCACGGGCGATTGAACCGCCCATATTTCCTGCACCGATAATGGCTATTTTCATATACGCTTGTTTTTAATGAGTTGTCACAGGCAAAGGTAACGGTTAATTACGAAAAAACAAAAAGCAGCCTGAATAAGAAATCGTTTTCTTGTAAAGGCTGCTTTTATTGTTGGCTGTTTATTAATCAGAATGAGCAATTAGAGTACTTTCTTGAACCGGGCAAGGAATTCGTCGGCTTCCTCCATGCTGAGACAGAGAGGGGGTAACAGGCGGAGTACATTCGTACCGCTTGCTCCGGTAAACACATGTTCGTCATAGATGAGGCGGCTGCGCAATTCTTTGATCGGTTCTTCAAATTCGAGTCCTATCATGAGTCCGCGTCCGCGTACTTCCTTAATTTGCGGGAATTTCTTCAGTTCTTCCAGCAAGTAGTTACCTACCTTGGCTGCATTCTCTACCAGATTTTCCTGTTCAATCACGTCCATAACGGCAAGGGCTGCCGAACATGCCAGGTGGTTTCCTCCAAAAGTCGTTCCTAATTGTCCGTATACCGGTTTAAACATCGGGCTAATCAATACGCCTGCCATTGGGAAGCCGTTACCGATTCCTTTGGCTACGGTGATGATGTCCGGCTTGATATCAGCATACTGGTGGGCGAAGAATTTACCGCTACGTCCGTATCCGCTCTGAATTTCGTCCAGAATCAGGATAGTGCCGGTTTCTGTGCAAGCTTTGCGGAGTTCCTGCATAAATTCGGTAGTCGGTATCTTGATTCCTCCTACACCTTGTATTCCTTCAATGATAACGGCACATATATCTCCCCGAGACAGTTCCTGCTTCATGGCTTCGACGTCGTTCAGAGGAAGATAAACAACATGACCGTTGTTGTTAATAGGTGCAATGATAGACGGATTGTTGGTTGCTTCTACTGCTAGTGAAGTACGTCCGTGGAAGGCTTTGCTAAAAGATACCACTTTGGTACGTCCGTTGTGGAAAGAAGCCAGTTTCAGAGCGTTCTCATTCGCCTCGGCTCCGCTGTTTATCAGGAACAGGCTGTAATCCTCGTAACCGGAAATCTTTCCCAGTCGTTCGGCCACCTGTTGCTGGAGTTTGTTGATTACTGAGTTCGAATAGAAACCGAGGTTAGCTACCTGATTGCTAATCATCTCCACATAGTGAGGATGTGCGTGTCCGATAGAGATTACGGCATGACCTCCGTAAAGGTCTAAGTATTCGGTTCCGTTTTCATCCCAGACTTTACAGCCTTTCCCTTTGACTATGTTGATGTTGTATAATGGGTATACGTCGAATAATTTCATAATTCTTTTGTTTTTAAAAAGCTGAAGGCTTCAAACGTAGTCCTACGGTTTCTTCCAGGTTAAACATCAGGTTCATGTTATGAACCGCTTGTCCACTGGCACCTTTCAGCAAGTTGTCGATACAGGAGATAATCAATAGCTTGTCGCCATGTTTCTCAAGATGTATCAGGCATTTGTTGGTGTTGACTACCTGTTTGAGGTCTATATTCTTATCTACAATATGTACAAATGAGTCTTTGGCGTAATATTCTTCGTACATACGGACGATTTCTTCGAGGGCTACTTTGGTCTTTACCACAAGGGTAGCGAAAATGCCGCGAGGGAAATCGCCACGATACGGGATAAAGTCAATGTCGGAGTCGAAGCTGTTCTGTAATTGTTGCAGTGACTGCTTGATTTCCGGAACGTGTTGATGCTCGAATGCCTTGTACACACTGATGTTATTGTTTCTCCAACTGAAATGACTGGTAGCGCCCGGTTTCACGCCGGCACCCGTACTTCCGGTAATGGCGTTTACCGAAATATCGTCTGTCAACATCAGGTTTTTGGCTAGCGGGAGCAGGCCGAGTTGGATACAGGTGGCGAAACAACCGGGATTGGCCACGTGCTTTGCCGTACAGGTAGCTCGTCGGTTCAGTTCCGGCAGACCGTAGATAAAGTCATGGTCGTCACTCTTGATACGGTAGTCCATGGAAAGGTCAATGATTTTCAGGTCTTCCGGTATGTTATGGCTTTCCATGAATTTCTTCGTGTCACCGTGAGCTGTGCAGAAGAAAAGAACATCAATTTCGTCCAGAGGTAACTGGTCGGTGAATCTTAGATCTGTTTCTCCATACAAGCCTTCGTGTACGTCAGTAATTCTGTTTCCGGCATTACTGCTGCTGTTGATAAATACGATTTCAGTTTCCGGATGGTTGAGTAACAGGCGGATTAGTTCGCCTGCCGTATATCCTGCGCCACCAATGATTCCTGCTTTAATCATATCTCTTCGTCTTTATGGTTGTTATAGTAAACACGTAACGGAGTGGAAGTTACCTTGATAAAGCCTTTTGCATCCTCGGCAGTCCAACCTTTTTGCATTTCACCATATTCTCCGAATTTCGTTTTCACGAGGTCGTCTTCCGATTCTACACCTACGGTAGAGAAAGAAAGCGGGCGGAGCTCGAGAATCGCTGTACCGTTTACGTTGCGCTGGCTTTCCTGCAACATCGCTTCGATATCACGCATAACCGGTTCCAGATATTGGCTTTCGTGGAGGAACATACCGTACCAGTTGGCTACCTGGTCTTTCCAGTACTGCTGCCATTTGCTCAATGTGTATTTCTCAAGGAAACGGTGAGCACCGATAATCAGCATCGGGGCGGCGGCTTCGAAACCTACGCGGCCTTTGATACCGATAATTGTGTCGCCCACATGCATGTCACGGCCGATACCGTAAGCGGCGCCGATCTCTTCTACCTTCTGGATCGCTTTGATCGGGTCATCGAATTTTTCATCGTTGACAGCTTTCAGTTCTCCTTTTTCGAAAGTCAGGCGGAGTTGTTCGCTGCCTTCCTTTTCTACGTGTTTCAGGTAAGCTGTTTCGGGCAGCCCTTGTGCGGAGTCGAGGATTTCACCACCACAAATAGAGGTACCCCACAGACCTACGTTATATGAATATTTCAGTTTGGTGAAGTCCGCGCTGAAACCATGTTTGTTCAAGTAGTCAATTTCTTCCTGACGACTCAATGCCATATCACGGGTCAGTGTGATGATTTCTACGTTCGGCGCCAGTACGAGGAAAGTCATGTCGAAACGAATCTGGTCATTACCTGCTCCGGTAGAACCGTGGGCAATGGCATCCGCACCGATTTCGTTGGCATAACGTGCGATAGCCAATGCCTGGAAGATACGTTCGGAGCTGACCGAAATAGGATAAGTACCGTTACGCAGCACATTTCCGAAAACCATGTATTTCAGACTCTTTTCGTAGTATTCCTGAGTAACGTCCAGCGTTACGTATTTTACCGCTCCCAGTTTATAGGCATTTTCTTCGTTTGTTTTCAGTTGTTCTTCGCTGAAACCACCCGTATTGGCACAAGCTGCATATACTTCATAACCTTTTTCTTTCAGCTGTTCCCCTACTTCTTCCTGATCTGTCACAATACGATTGATCGATCCTGGTTTGATATTATGAACCAGCACTTCCAATGCATCGTAATTTGTATCAACAAGATGAGGAGCTTTGCGGTATTGCCTTTTAGATACGATCTCATGATATTTCGCAGACAACTGATCTGCTTCCATAAGAACATCTTCTTTGTCGGCTTTTGCAGCTTCTGTACGGAGAATAAAGCCATATTCCTGTGTCACAAGAGGCTCTGCCATTTCTTTTAATTCCTGTTTTTTTTCTTTCTGATGAATCTTATTGGAAATTCCTACAGACAGCTTATCTGAAGTCAGCACAAGATATTCCCCTGTTAATTCTATCTGATCTGATAGCATCGGACGTTTTTCTTCTGTCGCTTCTTTCTTTATCTGTACCAACACTTCATCACCCGCTTTATATTGCCTATGTCTCATGGAAAGGAAGCCTATTTCGTCTTGATCGAACTCAACAAAAGCCCCATTGATATTCTTGACAACATTTTTTACGACTCCTATGTAAATATTCCCAATATCAACTTTATTCTTCTCACTTACACATTGAAATTCTACCGGATGACCATCTTTTAATAACATACTGACCAGATGATCGCCAAACCTTGTGATCACAATCTCTGTATATGCCATTATTCTTTGATACTTGGAATTTCTACAACAGGATCTGTTTCTGCTTCGTAGTCGATTCCTTCCTCTTTAAATCCAAACATACGGTAAAAATCTTCCCAATAACCATCAACATCTGCAAGTTCTGAAACATTATCTGTATTAATCTCTTCCCAACGTTTCTTCACTTCATCCTGAATATCATCACGAAGTTCCAGATCATCCATACGAACCCATCCGTGTTCATCCGTGATCGTATCGGCTAATAATCTCTTTTCTTTAAACAGACGTTCAATCTGTTCAATACATCCTTCATGGACATTATTTTCCTTCATGACTTTATATAATACAGACATATACAATGGAACAATAGGAATCGCAGCACTTGCCTGTGTTACCAATCCTTTGTTAACAGAGATCAGCGCTTTTACTCCAACTTCTTTCGTAATCTCATCTGCTGTCTGATGCAGATGTTTCTTTGCCGCACCGATCGTTCCTTCAAAATAGATTGGATACGTAAGTTCAGATCCGATATAAGAATATGCGACAGTACTTGCATCTTCTGATAACACATCTGCATCTTTTAATGCCTGCATCCATAACTTCCAGTCTTCTCCACCCATAACTTTGACTGTAGCCTCTACTTCCTCTTCTGTAGCTGCAGGAATGCTCTTCATACCAATACTGTTATCCTTAAGGTTCAGATTCTTATTTGTAAACTCCTCCCCTGTTGTCTTTAATACAGAACGATATGTCACTCCATCTGGTGTTGTTCTTCGTGGTGCTGCAAGGCTGTATACAACCAGATCCACTTTCCCAAGATCTTTCTTGATCGTTTCGATCGTAAGATTTTTGATTTCTTTTGAGAACGCGTCTCCATTGATCGTCTTGGCATAAACTCCTTCTCCGTTTGCAAACTGTTCAAATGAAGCTGTATTATACCATCCAGGACTTGCTGTCTTTCTTCCATTAGATGGACGTTCAAACATGATTCCAAGGGTATCTGCATGACATCCAAAAGCTGCCACGATTCTTGATGCCAGTCCATATCCTGTAGAACATCCGATCACTAACACTTTCTTCGCATCTCCAGGAATCTCTCCTTGAGCTTTTACATAGGCGATCTGATCTTCCACATTCTTTTTACATCCTTCTGGATGTGCTGTTAAGCATAAATAATCTTTGACTCTCGGTTTAATGATCATAAATTTTTCTCCTTTAAAACATCTGCATCCTATACAGGTGTATTGTTTATTATCAACTTATTCCTTCAAATTATAATATGTATCGGTTTTATCTGTCAAATTTTTATAATACACTTTTTCAAATTTTGTTGGTTATCTTGGGAAGTTTTCAAAACTTTATTCTCAGCATCAAAAGAAGAAGGTATTTCTTTTTCTAAAAAATACCTTCTTCTTATCCTCTTTATTTAACGATTCTTCGTACTGTTACGATTCTTCTGTATCTTGCATTGTTTGAAATCTTAATTCCACCTCTTGGATATGGTGCTGAATTACTTGCATGTACGATCTTGTTGTTTCCCATATAGATTGCAACATGTCCGCTATAGCAGATTAAATCTCCTGCCTGAGCATTCTTGATCCCACCTTTTACTTTCTTACCATATCTTCTCTGTGCACTTGAGGAATGTGGAAGACGCTTTCCAAACTTCTTGTAAACTCCTCTCGTGAATCCTGAACAATCTGTTCCGTTTGTAAGACTTGATCCGTATCTGTATCTATTCCCTACAAAGTTTTTTGCATATTCAACAACTGCATCTCCTTTTTCTGATGCTTTTACTTCTTTTGAACTTGTATGTACACTCATTGTAACTGCGGCCGATGCCATTGCTACTAACATCATCACTCTTAAAATAACTCGTTTCATATTAACTCCTGATATATTATAATTTTAAATTTATTTCAAATATTTCTTTCAACAGTTGATATTGTACGATAAAGAGCAACAATTGTCAATAG
>ERZ779866.1553-NODE-1553-length-22879-cov-4.991982_pt1 | contig 22879 bp, 21 predicted proteins | sample MGYA00511248_ERZ779866 | MGnify/ENA primary metagenome ERZ779866 (study PRJEB29588, sample SAMEA2155758) | human gut metagenome | biome: human gut; feature: human-associated habitat; material: faeces | place: Denmark | collected 2008/2010 ... | reverse complement strand
TAATATTTATAGGTTTTGAATATTTTATATTTAAATTAAAAAGGAATCAGGTGTAAAACCTGAACGGTCCCGCCGCCGTAATGTGGAGGATAAGCATAAAGTCACTGGGAAACTGGGAAGACGCTTAAACAAAGAAACAGAGTCGGAATACTTGCCTATATCTAAGGATACACTTTACGGAGTATAAAGTAGTTCTTCTAGATGAACTAGGATAACTATACCTAGTTTTTATTTAGAAGTTATTTAATTTGAAAGGGGAAAGAATATGAAAATGAAAAAAATTATTTGTAGTCTTATGATTTCAGTATTATGTTTCATGACTGCAATATCTGGTGTATCAGCAGCTTCTTATGATACATCAAAGTTCGATCAAGCATATGCTAAAGTAATTGAATATTATAAAAATAATAAAGAAATTACAAGTAATGATACAATCATTGCAATGGAAGCTTTAAATTTAGAAGCAGAAAATGGATATGTTCTTCCAAAAAACATGGGAGAAATTTCATCTACTAGTAAAATTGGATATGTAACAAAGACATTAATCAGCGAAATTCTTTTAGGAAATGACCCACGAAATATCAATGGTACAAACTTTGTTGAATTAGTAGAAAATGCAGTTAAAGAAGATGGTACTGTTGTTTTTAATGAAGAGAATGTAACAAGTTCAGGAGATTTAGCTTATATTGCTTTTGCATTATATTCAGCAGAATCTACTAAACTTTCACAAGTAGCAGATGTATTAGTAAATACACAAAATGAAAATGGAAGTTTTGGATATGGATTTAATTCAGAAAGTTTAGATATAACAGGATGGGCTATTGAAGCATTGTCATTGGTTGGAAAAACAAAATATAATGAAAATATTGAAAAAGCAAAATCGTACTTAAATTCAAAATTAGATGAAGCAGATGGAGCTTATTCTGATTTTAATTATGGATATGAAAATGGTAAAAATAGTAATACGCAAGCAACTGTATTATCAGGGTTACTTACTTATGATAAAGACGGTGTATTAAATGGTAATTACAATAAAGGAGAAAATGATATTATAAATTACTTATTATCATTCCAAAAAGATGATGGCTCATTTTATTGGGTTATCGGAAATGATGGACTTACTCCTGGACTCTCAACTAATGATAGTGCAAGATGTTTAGGGACATTGAAAAACGGTACAGTATTTGAAAAAGCAAGAAAAGCCTATGATGCTATTATCAATCCAGTTAAAGAAGAACCTAAACAAGAACCAAAAGCTGAACCAACAACTACAACTCAACCAACTACTCCTGCACAAACAGATAAAAAAGTTCAATCAGTTAAAACAGGAGATGAAACAAATATTGTTGTTTATGTTTCACTATCAATGATGTCTGCAGGATTATTCTTAGTATTAAAGAAAGAATATGAAAGAGCTCATTAATAAATTTAAAAAATTAGATCAAACAAAAAGAATTGTAATATTATTTATTACAATTTCTTTTGTTTTTATAGCAGGATTTTCTTTTTATAATGGAATTTCTGGAAATTACCAAAAAGAGAATACGGTACAAGTTACACAAACAAAAGAAAAGAAAGATAAAAATACTAAGAAAAATAAAGAAGAAGACAAACAAGATAATAAAGAAGAAACAAATACTCAGCAAGAAGAAGTAAATGAACAAAAAGAGGAGAATACTTCTCAAGAAAATACATCCAATAGGGATGTTTCTGCAAAACAAGAAACAAAAAAGGAAATGTCTGCAAACACAAATCAAAGTACTGCTGTTTCATCTAATGCAGAATCTAAAACTAAAGAAGAATCAAATTCTAATCAAACAACAAATACAACATCAAATAATGATACGTCTAGTGATACAAATACCTCACAAAGTCAAACTAATAGTAAAATTACTGTTAGTGTACAAGTTATTGGAATGGGGGATACTATGATGGCGTCGACAATGAATGTTGATAAAAATAGTAATGCATTAAGTGTTTTAAAGGAACTTGCTTCAAAAAATGGAAAAGAAGTTGTAGGTGATGATAATTATGGTGATCATTATATTATTGGGATTGGTGGATTATATGCAAAACAACATGGGGCAGGTTCTGGATGGATGTATAGTGTGAATGGTGTTACTCCTATGAAAGCTGCTATTAATTACAATTTAAAAGACGGTGATTCTGTCAAGTGGTATTACGTAAACTATAATTAAAGGAATAAAATATGAATTCAAATAAAGTAAAAGAGATTAGTTTAATAGGAATACTAGCTGCAGTTAATATCGCTTCACGTATTTATTTACAAGCTTTACCAAATATTAAACCTGTAACATCAATTATTATTATTTCTGTTATGTTATTTGGTTTAGCTTTTGGTGTGAAGTTAAGTGTTGTAACGACTGTTGTTTCTAATTTGTTTTTAGGAATGGGAACGTGGACGTTTTTTCAAATACTCGCTTGGGTTGTTATTTGTTTAATTACTCAATCTTTAATGGATTTCTTAAAGAAAATAGGCAAAGAACCTAAGTTATTTCCAATGGCTATCTTTTCCTTTTTTATGGGATATGTCTTTGGTATTGTTGTTTCTCTAGAACAATTAATGTTAGGTGGACCATCTTTATATATTGTTTATTATATGGCTGGATTGTTATTTGATACATTCCATGCTGTAGGTAATTTTTGTTTTTATTTGATATGTGCACCTATTCTTATTAAGGTATTTAAAAAAGAATCTGAAAGAATGAAATTAAAACAAGATTAAGTTCTTGTTTTTTCTTTTTTATTCAATAAAATAGAGTATAATGAAATAAGAAATTTATCATGAAAGGAAGATTTTATGATTGTAAATGAAGAAGCAGTAAAGAAAATATTAGAAGAAGTAAAGCCAGCAAAATTAGTAGCCGCTACAAAATATGTAGATGTAAAAGAAATTGAAAAACTAGAAAAATTAGGAGTTACATGTTTTGGAGAAAATAGAGTACAAGCTTTTCTAGAAAAGTATGAAAATTATCATGGTAATGGTGAGTTTCAATTTATTGGAACACTTCAACCAAATAAAGTAAAATATATTATTGATAAAGTGACTTTAATTCATGCGGTAGATCGTTATTCTTTATTAAAAGAAATTGAAAAACAAGCCGCTAAAAGAGATTTAGAAATGCCTGTTTTAATTCAAGTAAATATTGCTAAAGAAGAAAGTAAACATGGTTTTGAAGTGGAAGAAATTGATGAAGTGTTTAGTAATCTTAAAGATTATCCTCATGTGAAAGTAAGAGGACTTATGATGATGGCACCACATATTGAAAGTAGTGAAACTGAAAAGTATTTTAAGATGACACAAGAACTCTTACAAAGACTTCAAAAAGAATACCCAATGTATCAATTAGATCAATTATCCATGGGAATGTCTAATGATTATCATGAGGCTTTAAATCATGGTTCTACAATGATTCGTATAGGAAGTGCATTATTTAAATAGATATGAAAATATCTATTTTTTTGTTTTAGTAATTAATTTCAAATAGTTTGACATAGTGTGACAAAAGCGTATAATGTTAGCAGCCGAACAAAAAAGGAGACATTTATGAAACATCGAATAGGAATGGAAATACGTGTTTTGTCTAAATATATGGGACGTTATTTAGATGATATTCATGGTATTGATTGTATGTTATCAGGACCGCAGGGGTTAATTCTTATTTATTTATGTGAAAATGATGAAGAAATTTATCAAAAAGACATAGAAAAATATTTTAATATTAGAAGATCAACTGCAACAGGTCTTTTAAATTCTTTAGAAAAGAACGGGTATATCACAAAAGAACCTGTTGAAAATGATAAACGTATGAAAAAAATCAAAGCAACTGAACATGCGTATAGTACAGTAGAAAAGATTGATAATCATGTTATTCAATTAGAAAAAATTATGTTAGATGGAATTGATGAAAAAGAAGTGAAACAATTTAGAAATACGATTTCTAAAATGACACTTAATTTAGTAAAGGAGTCAAAAAATGGATAAATTATATTACATGGGAATTGATGTTGGATCAACAACAGTAAAATTATATGTGGAAGATCAAGAACATCAATGTATCTATTCAAAATATCAAAGACACTATTCTGATGTTAAACCAGCAATAGAAAGTTTAATTAAAGAAGTTCAAGAACACTATGGAAACTTACCAGTTAAAGTAGTTATGACAGGATCAGGTGGGCTCTCTTTATCAAAACACTTAAATGTAGAATTCGTTCAAGAAGTGATTGCTTGTACAAAGACAGTAGAAACATATATTCCTGAATGCGATGTTGCAATCGAATTAGGTGGAGAAGATGCAAAAATCACTTATTTTGAATCAACTCTTGAACAAAGAATGAATGGAACTTGTGCAGGTGGTACAGGAGCGTTTATTGACCAAATGGCTTCCTTATTACAAACAGATGCTGCTGGATTAAATGAACTTGCTAAAAACTATGAAACAATTTATCCAATTGCTTCTCGTTGTGGTGTTTTCGCAAAAACAGATATCCAACCATTAATCAATGAAGGGGCAGCTAGAGAAGATATCGCTATTTCTATTTTCCAAGCAGTTGTTAATCAAACAATTAGTGGTCTTGCTTGTGGTAAACCTATTCGTGGTAAAGTTGCTTTTCTAGGTGGACCTCTTTATTTCTTAGATCAATTACGTGTACGTTTTATTGATTCATTAGATTTAAAAGATGAAGATGTTATCTTTCCTCAAAACTCACAATTATTCGTAGCTATGGGAGCTTGTTTACTTGCTAGAGAAGATAAAGTGAATAAAACAACAATTGATGAACTTGTACATATTTTAGATTCATTAAAAGATGGTATTTCTGATGAAACAGATACTTTGAAACCATTATTTGAATCTGAAGAAGATCGTATTGAATTTAGAAATAGACACTACCGTACAAAAGTAAAGAAAAGAGATTTAAATACATATCAAGGAAAAGCTTTCTTAGGTGTAGATGTTGGTTCGACAACATCTAAAGCTGTATTAGTTGATGAAGATGGTTCTGTATTATATACATTCTATTCATCTAATGAAGGAAATCCAATTGAAGTTGTTCGTAAAATTTTAAAAGAAATCTATGAAATTTTACCTAAAGGAGTAGAACTTGTTCATGCAGGGTCAACTGGATATGGTGAAGCTTTAATTAAATCTGCATTTAAAATGGATGTCAGTGAAGTAGAAACAATTTCTCACTTTACAGCCGCTAAATATTTTAAAGATGATGTTTCATTTATCTTAGACATCGGTGGACAAGATATGAAAGCTATCAAGATCGAAGATGGTATTATTCAAGATATTTTATTAAATGAAGCTTGTTCATCAGGATGTGGCTCATTTATTGAAACATTTGCAAAATCATTAGGGTATAATGTTGCTGATTTCGCTAATCTTGCTTTACAATCAACAGCACCAATTGATTTAGGTTCACGTTGTACAGTATTTATGAACTCTAAGGTAAAACAAGCACAAAAAGAAGGAGCTAAGATTGAAGATATTTCTGCAGGTTTAGCTTATTCTGTTATTAAAAATGCTTTATATAAAGTTATTAAATTACGTTCACCTGAAAGTATAGGTAAATCTGTATTAGTACAAGGTGGAACATTCTATAATGAATCTGTTTTAAGAGCATTCGAACAAGAAACAGGAATCAAAGCTATTCGTCCAGATATTGCTGGATTAATGGGTGCTTTTGGTATTGCTTTAATTGCAAGAGAAAGATATCAAGGACAAGGAACAACATTACTTAATAAGGAACAAATAGAGGCTTTTAGTTATGAAAGTACAATTCGTTATTGTCAAAAATGTACGAACCATTGTATGTTAACCGTTTCTTCATTTAATGATGGTAGTGAACATATTAGTGGAAACAGATGTGAAAGAGGAGCTAACTTACCTCCTAAATCAAAACAATTACCAAACTTATATGATTATAAATATCGTAGAGTTTTCAATTATCGTTCACTAACTGCGAAAGAAGCAAAACGTGGAACAGTAGGTATTCCTCGTGTCTTGAATATGTATGAAAATTATCCTTTCTGGCATACATTATTTACTGATTTAAAATTTAGAGTAGTTTTATCACCACGTTCAAGTAAAAAAATCTATGAAAAAGGAATTGAATCGATTCCATCAGAAAGTGTATGTTATCCAGCTAAATTATCACATGGACATATTGAAAGTTTAATTGAAAAAGGAATTAAATATATTTTCTATCCATCAGTTGCTTATGAAAGAAAAGAAAATATTACTCAAGGAAATCATTACAACTGTCCAGTAGTAACTTCTTATCCGGAAGTTATTAGAAATAACGTAGATAACTTAGAAACAAATGAAATCATCTTTAGAAATCCATTCATGGACTTAAGTAATCGAAAAACAATGTTTACAAACCTAAAAGATGAATTTAAATCATTTGGAATTAGTGATAAAGAATTAAAAGCAGCAATTGAACATGCTTATGAAGAATTACAACAATGTCGATTAGATATCCAAGGAGAAGGAGAAAAAGTCCTTTCTTACTTAAAAGAAAATAATATGACAGGGGTTGTTTTATCAGGTAGGCCATATCATGTCGATCCAGAAATCAACCATGGATTAGCAGATTTAATTACTGGTGAAGGCATGGCTGTTTTAACAGAAGACAGTGTTTGTCATTTAGATAAAGAATTAGAAGAATTACGTGTTGTGGATCAATGGACATATCACTCAAGAATGTACCATGCAGCATCCTTTGTTTCATCTCAACCAAACTTACAATTAATTCAATTAACATCATTTGGTTGTGGATTAGATGCTGTTACAGCAGATCAAGTGGCAGAAATCTTAAATGCAAGAAACAAGATTTATACACTTATTAAAATTGATGAAGGAAGTAACTTAGGTGCTATTCGTATCCGTATCCGTTCTTTAAAAGCAACAATTGATAAACAAGAAAATAAAGAAATTGATTTATCTAAAAAATATAAACCAGTGAAAGTACCATTCACTAAAGAAATGAAAGATGATCGTTGGACAATTCTATGTCCACAAATGTCACCAATCCATTTCCAATTTGTTGAAAAGGCAATGCAAGAAAGTGGTTATAACTTAAAAGTTTTACCATCAGTAGATAAAGGAGCTACAGAAGCAGGATTAAAATATGTTAATAATGATGCATGTTACCCAAGTATCCTTGTCGCTGGACAAATGATGGAAGCTTTAACAAGTGGTGAATATGATGTTAATAAAACAGCCTTGATCATCTCACAAACAGGTGGTGGGTGTCGTGCCACAAACTATATTGGATTTATCCGTAAAGCCTTAAAAGATGCTGGTTTAGAACAAGTACCAGTAATTAGTGCCAATTTACAAGGTATCGAATCAAACCCAGGATTTAAAATTACCTACTCACTTGCAAAGAAAGTTATTATCGGTGCAATGTATGGAGATTTATTCATGAGAGTCCTTTATCGTGTAAGACCTTATGAAAAAGAAAAAGGAAGTGCCAATAGACTTTACCAATCATGGGTAGAAAAATGTATGAAGAATATTGAAACAGGTAGCATGAAAGAATTTAAGAAAAATGTTTATAAAATCGTAAAAGATTTTGATGAATTACCTTTATTGGATATCAAGAAACCAAGAGTTGGTTTAGTAGGAGAAATCCTTGTTAAATTCCATCCAACTGCTAATAATCAAATTGTTGATATTATTGAAAGAGAAGGTGGAGAAGCGGTTATGCCAGATTTAATTGATTTCTTCCAATATTGTTTCTATTCAACAACATTTGAAAGAAAACATTTCAATGCGACTGCCAAAGCAGCGAAGTTATGTGAATTCGCTATTAAAGCCGTTGATTTCTTAAGAAAAGATATGATCAAAGCTTTAGAAAAATCAAAACGTTTTGATCCACCAGCTTCTATTGAACATCTTGCTGATAAAGCGAAAGAAGTTGTTTCAATCGGTAACCAAACAGGTGAAGGTTGGTTCTTAACAGGGGAAATGATTGAACTTATTGAAAGTGGAGCACCAAATATTGTATGTATGCAACCATTTGGATGTTTACCAAATCATGTTACAGGTAAAGGGGCTATTAAAGCTTTAAGAAAGAAATATCCTCAAAGTAATATCGTAGCGGTAGATTATGATCCAGGTGCGAGTGAAGTTAACCAATTAAATCGTATTAAATTAATGCTTTCAACAGCTTTTAAAAACCTAGATAAAGAATAAAATAAGCAGTGGTTCCACGTGAAACCACTGCTTATATTTTGATTAAATTACAAGTTGACAACATCGTATTTGTTTTATTAATAGAATAATGATTTTTAATAGCACATATAATAAGACTATCTCTACCTTCTTTATAAGAAAGAGTTTCACACTCAGCAAGAGATAACATAAAGTTTGTTTTCTTTAAATCAATATTTAAAGCGAGACCAAATTGAATAATATCATCTCTTTGAGGTGTTGTACTTCCATTTAGAATTTTACTCAAGTCATTTTCATCAATTGTTGTTTTGTTATAAAGTTGAATTGTTGGAATACGATAATATCCTAATAAAGCATAAAAATAAGTTAAAAAATCTAAATCAGGAAACTCATGTTTAACTTCATCAAAATTAGCGCATGTATCAACTAGCATAAATAATCGATCTGCATTCATTTGACATCACCTACTATATAATAATTTTACCTTCTTTTGAATCATTGAACAAGTTTAAAAATATTTATTTCTTTAATAATATTTTATACTGAATCGTATACATTATTTGTAGAAAAAAGGAGTTTTCTTATGATTTGCATAATCAATTAAAATAGGGTATGATATAGGTAAAAGAGGGGATGTTTATTATGTGCTTAGGATTATTAATGATGCTTTTAGCGGGTAGTGTTGTTTATGTTGGTAAAAGTTATTTTGAATATAAATTGAGAGAAGATTAATCTAGCATTGCTAGATTTTTTTTTAAAATGAAAAAGGCCATTACTTGTCTTTCTTTATTTCTACTCTGTGGCTGTTTACCCGCAACACCTAAAACGATAGAAAATAATTTTAAAAACGATACATGTTACAACTATCATTATCAACATCTAACAAAACAACAACAACTTTATCAAAAGATTTATAATATTGCTTATAATCAAGAAAAAGATATACAAATAGGACAAACTGATATGGATAAAGTAACACCAATTATAGAAAAGGTTTTAAAAGATCATCCTGAATTTTTCTATGTAGAAGAATGGACACTTACCAATAAAGGAATATTTAATTTTAAATATACTTTTACAAAAAAAGAAATAAAAAAATATCAAAAACAACTAGATACACTTGTTCAACAAATCAAAGAAACAACCAAAGATCTCGATGATTATGAAAAAATTAAATACATTTATGAATATCTCATTCAACAATGTGAATATCTTGAAGATGCACAATATAATCAAGAAGTGATCAGTGCACTTATTTATCATAAAACTGTATGTAGTGGCTATGCGAAAGCTTTACAATATTTACTTCATGAAGTAGGAATTGAGGCAACTTATCTTACAGGTATGTCTGATGTTTCTAGCGGTAATAATGATTATCATGCTTGGAATATGGTTAAATATGATAATGACTATTATTATATTGATGCAACATGGGGTGATTTGGTTAATAGTGATTTTGAAACAGTTAATTATGATTATTTGATGTTTTCTAGTGAAGAAATGAATAAGAATTATCAAATTCAAGATCCTTATGAAGATACAACAAATGGCAATAATACGTATTATAAAAAAGAGGGATATTATTTTGATTATTATCGTATTGATGACTTAAAACAAAAAATTAATCTTTCACAAAATGAATGTCATTTTCAATTTTCAAGTGAAATTTATGAATATGCAAAAAATAGACTTGTAAGTCAAGGAGATGTGTATAAAATAATTGATGTAAGTAATGATAAAGAAATAAAATATATAGATGATGAAAGGTTTCATACAATTTATTTGAGATGGTAATAATATGAAAAGAATTAAAGAAATTGTAATTGTAGAAGGAAAAACAGATACACAACTATTAAAAGAGCTTTATGATGTGGATACAATTGAAACACATGGTTTAGCTTTAGATGATAAAACGCTAGAACTTATTAAAGAAGCAAGCCTTACAAGAGGCGTTATTGTATTAACGGATCCAGATTATCCTGGTCTTAAAATAAGAAATCAAGTGGATCAAGTAGTTGATAACTGTAAGCATGCTTTTGTTGATAAAAAGGATGCAATCGGTAAAAAGAAGTTAGGAATCGCGGAAGCTAATAAAGAAGCCGTTAAAAAAGCTATTGAAAATGTTGTGACATTTTCAAAACATGCAGAAAGTATTACCTGGCAAGAGTTTATATCATTAGATATTATTGGAGATAAAAAAAGAAGAATGAAAGTTTATGATTTCTTTCATTTAGGCTATGGTAATGCGAAAACCTTATTTAAAAGATTAAATATGGTAGGTATTACAAAGAAAATGATAGAGGAGAAATTAGAAAGTGAAGGATATAGCGACTAAAAGTACCACAAACTATATATTAGAAAAATATGATCTTTATCCTAAAAAGAAATATGGACAAAACTTTTTAATTGATCCTCGTATTGTTGAAAAGATTGTTTGTTCATCAAGTGTGGATAAAGAATGTGCCGTTATTGAAGTAGGATCAGGAATTGGGGCTTTAACTCAAGTCCTTGCACGTTATGCAGGTTATGTTAGAAGTTATGAAATTGATACACGTTTTAAAGGTGTTTATGAAGAATTTTTAAATGAAAATCATATTGATATTGTTTTTGAAAATTTCTTGAAAATTGATTTAACAACTTTAGAATCTTTAAAAGAAAAATATAAAAAAGTTATTTTAGTGGCTAATTTACCTTATTATATTACAACTCAAATCATTGAAAAAGTTTTAACTGAATGTAAAATCATTGATGAAATTGTTGTGATGGTTCAAAAGGAAGTCGCTTTAAAATATACCAGTGATTATAAAAGTCCACTTACTTTTATGATTCAAGATATGGGTAAAATAGAGTATATGTTTACTGTAAGTCAAAATGTCTTTATTCCTGCACCACATGTTGATAGTGCTATTTTAAAGATTACAATTGATCGACCAGCAGATTTAAATTTATACCAAGTATTAAATAGTGCATTTAAACAAAGAAGAAAAACAATTTATAATAATTTAAAGAATGATTATCAAGATGTTTTAGATGTTTTAAATGAAAATCAAATCGATCAAAAACTAAGATGTGAACAGCTTACTTTAGAAGATTATAAAGCACTCACAAAATCATTTTATCAACATACAATATAGTGGTGATAAAATGAAAATCGGTGATATTGTTTGTCGAAAAAAATATCATCAAGATATTTCTTTTGAAATTATTGATATTAAAGATAATATTTATTATTTAAGAGGGATAGAATATCGTTTAATAGCGGATAGTGAAAAAGAAGATTTAGAACTTGTCCACGAAATAAGAAAAGTAGAAGATGTTGCTTTACCCCAAGAAAAATGTTTAAAAGGAACAGTCCTTCATTTAGATGGGGATCCTGCTTATTTAAAAATGTGTATGAAAAAGTATCAAGAGTATGGTATCCATGCTTATGGATATTATTTTAAAGAAGAAGAATTTGCGAGTCATATACAAGAACTGTTAAAAAAGCATCATCCACATTTACTTGTTATTACGGGGCACGATGCTTTGAAAAAAAATGGACAAAAAAGGAATAGTCAAGATTACTTGCATAGTTTAGATTTTGTCGAGGCTATCAAACAAGCACGTCTTGTTCAACCAGATAAAGATGCTTTGGTCATCTTTGCAGGAGCGTGTCAATCCTATTATGAACTCTTAGTTGCAAGTGGCGCAAATTTTGCTTCAAGTCCATCAAGAAAAAATATTCATGCCCTTGATCCGGTCATTATTACAAGTCAAATTGCAAGTACCAATATAAAAGAATACGTTGATTTAGAAAAAGTTATAGAAAAAACCTCTTATAAACAGTTGGGTGTTGGTGGTATTGATACCAGAGGGGTTGCAAGAAATTTATATCCGAGGTGATTCAAATGAAAATAAGAGCATATGCAAAAGTAAATTTAGCGTTAGATGTTGTTAGAAAAAGAGAAGATGGGTATCATGATTTAGAGATGATCATGGCACCAATTACTTTACATGATCTTATCTATATTAATGTGATTGATGAAGGAATTGAAATTGAATCCAATAGTAAGATCGTTCCAACAGATCAAAGAAATATCATGTATAAAGTTGCAAAGTTGATGCAAGAAAGATATGGTCTCAAAAAAGGAGTTAAGATCTTTGTTTATAAACATATTCCAACGCAAGCAGGACTTGCAGGGGGAAGTGCTGATGGAGCTGCAGTCATCAAAGCGATGAATAAACTTTTTCATTTGAATTTATCTTATGAAGAAATGGCAACTTTAGGGAAAGAAGTAGGTGCTGATATTCCTTTTTGTATTTATGAAAAAACAGCTTTTGTGGAAGGTGTTGGAGAAAAACTTCATTTTATTGATGAATCTTTTGAAGCCTATTTACTGTTAGTTAAACCTAAAAAAGGTGTTTCTACTAAAAAGGCATTTACATCTTTAGATTTATCTAAAGTTATTCATCAAGATTGTCGAGCAATGAAAAAAGGAATTGAAGAAAAAGATTATCAAACAGTTATTGATAATCTGCAAAATACTTTAGAACTACCATCTATTAAAATGGTGCCACAAATTAAAGAAATCAAAAAAGAAATGAAGAAGTTAGGATTTGATGGTGCTTTAATGTCAGGAAGTGGTTCTTGTGTCTTTGGAATTACAAGAGATCAAGAAATCTTAAATAAAGGATATGAATTCTTTAGAAAACGTTATTTTTTTGTTAGAAAATCAAAAATATTAAATAAAGAGGAAAATCTGTGATATGATTTTCTTTTTTGTTGAAAAGATGAAGGAATTTGTAATAAATTGTCTTATTCATCTTTAATTATGAGCTATATTTTGTTAGAATGTCGTCGTAGAGGGGTGTGACAATGAAAACTTACGCAGTAGTAATGGCTGCCGGAAAAGGTACAAGAATGAAATCCGACAAGCCTAAAGTTGTACATGAAGTACTATATAAACCAATGGTTTGTCATATTGTTGATGAATTAAAAGGTTTAGGTGTAGATGGTATTTATGTTATTGTAGGACATAAAGCTGAAGAAGTTATGAAACTTGTTGATGGTGTTGAGTTCGTAATGCAAAAAGAACAATTAGGAACTGGACATGCTTTAATGCAAGCAAAAGATGTTTTAGGTGATAAAGAAGGAACTACCATTGTTTTAAATGGTGATGCACCATTAATCACTAAAGAAACATTACAAGGTCTTATTCAATATCATAATGAACACCAAATGAAAGGAACAGTCATGACATGTGATTGTGACCTTGATAAGAAATTTGGTCGTATCATTCGTGAAAATGATCAAGTAAAAGGAATTGTTGAATATAAAGACTGTACAGATGAACAAAGAAATATTCCTGAAATGAACGTTGGAGAATATTGCTTTGATAATGTTGCTTTATTTAAAGCATTAGAATCTGTCACAAATAACAATGCGCAAAATGAATACTACATTACAGATGTAATTGAAATTATGAATCATCAAAACTTAAATGTTGGTGGTTATAAAATTGATGACTTATCAGAAGTCGGTGGAATTAATGATAAGTTTGAACTGCAAGAAGCAACAAAACAATTACAATACCGTATTAATAAAAAACATTTATTAGATGGTGTAAATATTGTAGATATGACGAATACTTATATTGGTAGAGATGTTGTTATTGGTCATGATACAACAATTGAACCAGGATGTATTATTAAAGGTAAAACAGTGATTGGTAATGGATGTCATATTGGACCTTATTGTGAATTTGATAATGTAGAAATCAAAGATAATGTAGAAATTAAATTCTCTGTTATTGCTGATTCTATCATTGAAAATGGTGTTGATATTGGACCATATGCAAGACTTAGAAATCATTGTCATATCTTAGAAAATGTCCACATGGGTAACTTTGTGGAAATGAAAAAAGCCACTTTTGGTAAAGGAAGTAAAGCTGCGCACTTAAGCTATATTGGAGATGCGACAGTTGGTGAAAACGTAAATATTGGCTGTGGTACTATTACAAGCAACTATGATGGCAAAAATAAATTCCAAACAGTAATTGAAGACAACGTTTTCGTTGGCTGCAATTCTAATTTAGTTGCACCTGTAACTGTTGGTAAAAATGCATTTATTGCAGCTGGATCAACTATTACAGATGAAGTTCATGAAGATGCTTTTGCAATTGCAAGAAGTAGACAAGTGAACAAAGAAGGTTATAGTAAAGTATTAGAAGAAAAAAGAAATAAAATAGGAAAATAGGGGTAAAAGAAAAAATGAAAAACAAAATTACAGTATTTGCTTTATCATCATCAGTAGAATTAGCACAAGATATTTGTGATCATTTAGGATGTGAAATGGGAAAATCAAAAGTTCACCATTTTGCTGACGGAGAAATCTTAGTTGAAATTGATGAATCAGTACGTGGAAAAGATGTCTTCATTGTTCAATCAACATCTAATCCTGTTACTGAAAACTTAATGGAAATCTTAGTTTTAGCCGATGCTTTAAAAAGAGCATCTGCTGGAGAAATTACAGCAATCATGCCATATTTTGGATATGCTAGACAAGATAGAAAAGCAAAACCAAGACAACCAATTACATCAAAACTTGTTGCTGATTTATTAACAACAGCTGGTGTTAATCGTGTTGTAACAATTGATTTACATGCTGCACAAATTCAAGGATTCTTCAATATTCCTGTAGATGATATGCAAGCATTACCATTAATCTGTAATTATTTCAAAAATAAAAACTTAGATGATATTTGTGTTGTTTCTCCAGATCATGGTGGAGCAACTCGTGCTCGTAAAATGGCAGTTGCTTTAGATTGTCCAGTAGCAATCATCGATAAAAGAAGACCAAAACCTAACGTTGCTGAAATCATGGGTGTTTTAGGTGATGTTGAAGGTAAAAACTGTATCATGATTGATGATATGATTGATACAGGTGGAACAATTGTTGCAGGTATCGATATGTTAATTGAAAAAGGTGCAAAAAATGTTTTCGTTGCTTGTACACACCCAGTATTCTCTGGACCTGCAGTAGAAAGATTGAAAAACTGTGCAGCTAAAGAAGTCGTTGTTACAGATACAATTATTTTACCTAAAGAAAAACATTTCGATAAATTAAAAGTTGTTTCGGTAGCATCATTACTTGCTAAAACAATTGAAAGTATTGAAAATAATTTACCAGTAAGTGATGTTTTCCAAGAATTTGATTTCGAAAAATAATATAAATTTAAAAAGTCTTCCGTTGTGAAGGCTTTTTTGTTTCTTTTGTGAAACACGTAAAAAGCTAAATAAACTCAACAAATATAGAATAAAAAAGAATATTTTGTTACATAAGTGAAACAAAAATACAAATTGAAAAAACAAATGGAAATGTTAAACTCTCTTTAGTTAGTTAAGGCTAACTTGAATTAAAGGGAGGACAAAATGAAAAAAATATTAAAGATAACACTTGCTTTAATGATGGCTTTAGGATTACAACTGACATCATTAAATGCAGTCAACGCATTAAATGTTGATTTATCAAAAGTAGGAACTTATCAAATTCCTATAAAAAGTTTAACAAGTAGTGCACCGATACCAGCAGTAAAAACAGCCTTTGCCAATGCTTTTGGTGATACATTAGAAGTAACGGTAGATAAAGATGGAAAAATGCAAGCAGTTGCTACGTTACAAAATATGATTATTAACATGGGATCAGAATATTATGCAAATGTTTTAACTATTTCTAATGGAACAACACTTTCAACAAAAGTAGAGAAATATACCCAAGGAATGAATGGACCAACAGTAGAAACAGAAGTTCCTGAAAAGATTTCTTTTGAGTTAACGCAATTAGATGAAAATAATTCAACAGTTTTACCAATTACAGTTGATTTTATGAATGCTTTGATGGGGAATGGTAAAGATTATCCTACAAATGTAGCTTTAACATTAGATTTAGAAAATGCAAAAGTATTACAAAAAGAATATACATTAGAAGATGGTACTTATGATGTTCCTGTTGATGTATTAAAAGAAAATAATGATGATCAATCAATGTCCGCAAAAGCAATAGATTCAGCACAAGTGACTGTTAAAAATAATGAAGTTGTTGTTACTTTAAAATTAAAAGAAATGACAATATATGGACAAACAGCTTCAGTTGATAAAATGGAATATCAACTTAAAGATGGTACTTATAAAGAAGTAACTGTTATTGAAGAAGAAAATGGTCGTCCAACAAAAGTTCAATTTAAATTAGATGAAAACAAAGAACTGACAAATGTTAATTTTTATTATGGTGGAAGTTCAAGAGCTTCTACTGCAAGATTACAATTAAAACTAGACGGTCTTACAAAAGTAGATCCAACACCAGAAACGCCTAAAAATGATAATGATGATATAAAAGAAGAAAATAAAAAAGAGGAAGAAGTAACAACTCGTTTTAGTAAAGATGGTACATATGAAGTGAATGTTGCTTTATGGAATGCAACAAGTGATAAAGAATCAATGGCGGCAGATGCTTTAAATAATAAAGCAAAAATTATTGTGAAAGATGGAAAAGCAACAATGTATATCTCTACTAAAGAAATGACATTTGGAACAATTAAAGCCAGCTTACAAGAATTCTATATTGGTAATAGCTCTAGTGATTATAAAAATCATAGTGCTACAATTATTGAAAAAGATGCACAAGGAAATCCAACATTATGGTCCTTTGAATTACCTCATGAAAATGAATATATCGATGTCATGATGAATCCACATGTTGCGATGATGGGTAATATGGATTTAGGTGCAAGAATTAAAGTAGATTATGCGACTTTAACATATGTTTCGAACCAAACAAAATTAGAAACAAATACAGGAAATAATCAAAAAGAAAACAATTCAGTTGAAAATACAAATTCTAAAGATCAAACAACAACTAACAATCAAACCAATGAAAATAAAGTTGTTAAAACTGGTGATCAAACAGCTATTAATATGATGGCAATGTTATTGATTATTTCTTCAATTATGACAGGAGTTATTTTAAGAAAAAAACATGAGGCATAAAAATGCCTCATATTTTTATGGAGGAATTATGAAAAAAATAGTACAAATAAATATTTTATTAATGATGTTATTTATGTTTATGACGCCTATTCATGCTTTAAGTGATGGGGCTTATTTAATAAGTCGTTCTACAAGCTATACCAATCCTTTAACTGGGCAAACAGAAGATGGTGGAGAAAATATTGCTTTAGGTGAAAGTATGGTGAGCAATATTGTTGAAAGCCAATTATTGGTTGAACAAACGAATGGAAAATACTACATCACAGTGGGTTTAGGTTTAGCTTCTAATGTAAGTAATATTCGTTTTAAAGTAATGAATTCAAGTGGTTCTATGAGTTCTGTTTCAGCTACAAAAACAGGAAGTAGTAGCGCAAATGGAGATACAGTTAATCATTATCGCCTACAAGTAAGCTCACTTGATTTTTATATAAGCCCAATCATGTATGTTAATCCAATGGGTAGGGATGTACAATTCTTCATTAAACCAAATATTTCCTCGGCAATAGTGGGAACAGGAATTTATAACAGTCAAATGCTTCCTCAAGAATCAACCTCCACTTCTAGTCAAAATGAAAAAGAAAATAAGTCAACATCGAATTCTTCAAGCCAAAAGGAAACAAAAGAAACAAGCACATCCATTGAAACAAATCCAACAGAAGAAACATCTAAAGAAGAAACAACAGTAGGGACGATTACGAAAGAATCTTTAATGTCTAATGCAATAGGATTAAGTAATCATCTAATTAATTCTAAAGGGAAAGTAGATAAAAATTTAAAACTTACTACAAAGAATTTAAAGAAAAGTATAAAAGAGGAAAAGACTACAAAAAATTATTATCCATTGTTTATAAGTGTTGGTATTGTGATTATTTTAGGAGGAATCATTTATGTTAAAAAAATTAAAAAGTAGTTTATTACTTGTTTGTTTACTATCACTTATAACAGGATGTGTAAACCAAAACCAACAAGTTCAAAATACAAAAGAAATTTCTGTTGTTGCAACCTCTATTTCAGTTACAGAAATACTTGATCAATTAGGTGTTTCAAAAAATCAAGTTATTGGTATACCTCAAAGTGATAGTTATACTGTTCCTAAAAAATATCAAAAAGCAATAAAAGTGGGTAATGCTATGTCACCTGATATGGAAAAGATTTCTAATTTAAATCCTGATCTTATTTTAAGTCCTAATTCATTAGAAAGTGATCTTGCAAGTAAATATGAAAAATTAAAAATAAGTTCTACTTTTTTAAATCTTAAGAACTTATCAGGGATGTATAAAAGTATTGAAGAATTAGGAAAATTATTTAATAAAGAAAAACAAGCAAAAATACTTATAGATGAATATGTAAATTACATGACATCTTTTAGAGAAAAATATAAAAATAATGTTAGTCCACGTGTTTTAATTTTAATGGGACTTCCAGGAGGAAGTTATGTTGTTGCTACAGAATCGAGTTATGTTGGTGATTTGGTTAAATTAGCTGGTGGAACAAATATTTATGGAGATGGTGATGGAAAAGATTTTGTGAATGTAAGTGTAGAAGATATGTTAAAACAAAATCCAGATTTTATTTTAAGAACTTCTCATGCAATGCCTGAACAAGTAAAAGAATACTTCCAACAAGAATTTTCTAATAATGAAACATGGCAACAATTTGATGCTGTTAAAAATAATAAAGTATATGATTTAAATAATGAATATTTTGGCATGAGTGCTAATTTTAATTATCAAAAAGGATTAGAAGATCTAGAAGGAATTTTATATGAAAACAATTAAAAAACATTCACATCTTTTTATTGTAAGTTTAATTATTTTATTAGGAATTGTTTTCTTTGTTGCTATCAATACTGGAACAATCAAAGTATCTTTTATGCAATTATTAAAAGGTTTATTTATTGAATACAACAAAGATGTCGCAAGTGTTTATCAAATACGTTTTCCGCGAGTTATTGTGACAATGTTAGTAGGATGTGCGCTCGCTTTATCAGGATTATTATTTCAAGTTGTTTTAAAAAATCCCTTAGCAGATCCAGGAATTATAGGTATTAGTGCCGGAGCTCAATTAATGAGTATACTAGTAGGTATATTTTTACCTGAGTTTTATACGGTAAAACCTCTATTAACATGTTTAGGAGGATTTCTTACATTTGTTTTAATCTATAGTTTATCTTGGAAATCTGGTTTAAAGACGACAAGAATTATTCTTGTCGGTGTTGCAATTCATTATACCTTAACAGCAATCATTTCATTTATTGAAAGTATTTCTTCATCTATTTCATCATCGGTAGGTTCTGTTATTTTATATACCTGGAATGATGTTCAATTATTGATAGTTTATATTTTACCTATTTTAATTATTTTATGCTTTCTTACAAAAGCATGTGATTTATTAGGATTAGAAGATCGTACATTGTTATCTTTAGGAATAAATGTTAATTTTTATCGCTTTATTCTTTCTTTATTAGCTGTTCTTTTATGTAGTATTTCTGTATCAATTTCAGGCATTTTAAGTTTTGTTGGTTTATTGATTCCACATCTTTCACGTTTATTTGTAGGAAATAAACATTGTTATTTAATACCGGCATGTGGCTTATTGGGAGCTCTTGTTCTTTTAATAGCTGATACCCTAGGGCGAGTCATTATTGCTCCTTATGAAATAACACCTGCTATTTTAATGGCTATTATTGGTGGTCCATTATTTATTATCTTATTAAAAAGGAGTTCTATGCATGAAAGTTAAAAATCTATCATTTAGTTATCATCAAAAACCTTTTATAGAAAATTTAAATATAGAATTTGAAGAAAACCAAATAACGACAATTATTGGATCGAATGGTAGTGGTAAATCGACTTTACTCATGTTATTAAGTCGTATCTATAAACCACAAACAGGCTTTATAGAAATTAATCAACAAAATATACAAAATTATAAAATAAAAGAATTTGCACAAAAGGTTGCTGTTGTTCATCAAAAAAATCAAATTAATGGTGATCAAGACGTAAAAACAATTGTAGGATATGGAAGATTACCTTACCTCCATTATTCACAAAAATTATCCCAAGAAGATTATGAAATCATAGATTGGGCTTTAGAAGTAACCAACTTAAAAGAATACAAAAACAGAACATTAAAAAGCTTATCAGGTGGACAACAACAACGTGTTTGGATTGCTATGGCTTTAGCTCAAAAAACACCTTATCTTTTATTAGATGAACCGACAACTTATTTAGATATAAGATATCAATTAGAACTCTTAAGATTACTTAAAGAAATAAATCAAAAATATAAAATAACGATTATTATGGTTTTACATGATATTAATCAAGCGATTCAATATTCGGATAATATTATAGCTATAAAAAAAGGAAGAATAATTGTAGAAGGAAAAGCAAACAAAGTAATCACACGAGAAGTTATTAGAGAAATCTATGGAATTGATTTAAAGATGACACAATTATCTAAACAACCCTATGTATTTACAGTATGACCCTTTTTCTTGACAGGCAAATAGGATTAGAATATCCTTATAGCATATTAATTCTATATAAAATAAAGAAACTGTTACAAAATAAAATTTGGGGGAAAATAAAAATATGGAAAGAATAACAAGTTTTAGCGTTGATCATCGTAAACTTACAAAAGGAGTTTATGTCTCAAGAGTAGATGGAGATTTGATTACATACGATATTCGAATGACACAACCAAATGTTGAGCCTGCATTAAAACCAGAAGCAGCACATACCATTGAACATATTGGGGCAACATTACTTAGAAATGGAAAATATAAAGATCAAGTGATTTATTTTGGACCAATGGGCTGTATGACAGGCTTTTATTTAATCGTAAGAGATTTAGATTTAGAGATAATTAAAGGAATTGTAAAAGACGTTTACACACAAATTGCTTCATGGAATCAAGAAATTCCAGGAGCGAAGGAAGAAGAATGTGGAAACTATACTTTTATGGATTTAGAAGAAGCTAAAAAAGCTGCTGATTATTTTGTAAACAGTAAATGGGAACATAAATATCATTTACTCTAAGAAGAAATTGTTCATATACAATTTCTTTTTTTTTGCTATAATGGGGTAAATGAGGTAAAGATATGAAGAAAACAAAAGAAACAATTATTGATGCGTTTTGGCAATTATTAGAAGAAAAACCCTTTAATAAAATAACAGTTCAAAACATTGTTGAACGTTGTACATTAAATAGAAACACTTTTTATTATCATTTTCAAGACATCCCAAATCTTGCTGAATATACAGTAAAATTATGGGCAGATGAAATCATTCAAAACAATTATGAATTTGGTTCACCAATGACGTGTCTTTCTCCTTTGGTAGAAGAATTTATAAAACATAAAAAAGCTTTCCAACATCTTTATTCGTCAACTCAAAAAGATGAATTTATTACATATATGAATCATGTTGCTTTACATATTGTTAAAATGTTTATGAAGCAATCTTCTCATTATGTAACAAGAAGTAATGAAGAAAAAGAAACATTAACACATTTTTATAAATGCTTAATGATTGGTATTTTAATTGATTGGTTAGAATGCCAAGGGGATTATGATTTAAAATTATTTGTAGAAAAAATCTATCATCTTATAGATAGTTCATCACAGACTTTATTATAAGTCTGTTTTTTAGTTATTTTATCTTTTTTGTCCATTTTATAATAGATAAAAGAGGACTATATTATAAGTAGGAAGTGATAAATATGAAAACATTAAATAAAGTAAAAATGAGTATTTGGATCAATGCCTTAAGTGCTATTGCGATTGGTATTTTATTTTTAATCAATCCTCAAGAATCTTTTGAAGTCATTACCGTCATTGCTGGAATTATTATTACCGCAACAGGAATTATTGATTTAATTTATTATTTAAATGGTTGGCTTGATATTTATTTTATGAAGAATACGTTATTAAGTGGTTTTTTGAAATGTACCTTAGGAATCTTTATTTTAACCCATATACCACTTATGACAACATTTTTCTCATATATCTTTAGTTTATATATTATTATTAGTGCACTCTATTGTTTAGAAGTCTATACGTTTATGAAATCAATGATTACGTCATCCATTACCTTTGATTATTTCATTGTAACTATTTTAATTTTCACAGGGCTTGTGATGTTTTTCTTAGCACCAAGTACAGTGATTTCATCATCTTTTGTCATTGGTATTTTGTTCCTTGTTAATGGTATAGGAAACCTACTGATTGCATTAAGACTTACAAAACTTACAAAACAATATCGTAATTATCTTCAATAAGCAGAGAAATCTGCTTTTTTAATAACATGAAATTAACCTATACAAATATAAATGGATAGCTGATCCCGAATCTCACTTATAAATCCGGTGAGCAGATGGAGCAACTTGGTAAGTATGGATTCTTACGCAGAGGTTATCTGGAGAACCATCGAACTTCAGCGTATCAGGTGTTGTGAAGAGAGTCAGAGGGAAGAATGTATAATAGCAGAGATGAAAAGGGTTGAGAAATCTGTGTTTTGGAAAAACTATGTGGTAAAATATATATACGAGAAATTTGTAAATTGGGATTTGTAGAGAGATTTCCTGAACTTTCCTTATTTTACAGGCTTTTCAGCCCATTATATAGTGAAATGATATGTATT
>ERZ779866.1549-NODE-1549-length-22955-cov-17.166463_pt1 | contig 22955 bp, 18 predicted proteins | sample MGYA00511248_ERZ779866 | MGnify/ENA primary metagenome ERZ779866 (study PRJEB29588, sample SAMEA2155758) | human gut metagenome | biome: human gut; feature: human-associated habitat; material: faeces | place: Denmark | collected 2008/2010 ... | reverse complement strand
CAGGCCCGGCAGGCGGCCAAGGCCACCGCCAGCCTCTCCCGAAAGGCCGTGACAGGCGCGGTGAAAGCCGCCGCGGCCATGGTCAGCGCCCTGGCGGGTCTGCTGGGCGGCGCTGCCATTCTGCTGCCCCTGTGCATCGTCGTTCTGGCGGCTGCCGTGATCGCCTCGCCCTTCGGGATCTTTCTGGCGGGACAGGAGCCGGAGCCGGGCACGGTCTCACCCAACGGGGCCATCGCCCAGGTGAATATAGAGCTTACGGACTATCTGGCCGAGCTGCAAACTGGGGACTATGCCGACATCCAACTCCAGGGCCAACTCCCGGAGTGGCGGGAGGTGCTGGCGGTGTTCGCCATCCGAACCACCTTCTCCGAGGACGGCGTGGACGTGGTCACCCTGGACCCGGACCGGGTGGAGCGGCTGAAGGATGTCTTTTGGGACATGGTCACCATTACCACCGAGACGGACGAGACCGACGCTGGGACTGTCCTATACCTCACCGTGGAGGCCAGGACCGCCGACGACATGCGGGAGCTGTATGGCTTCACCGATGACCAGAACGCCGCTCTGGACGAGCTCCTGGCGGAGACGGAGCTGCTGGACGGCCTCATCACAGACCTGTCCGTCTCTCAGGCGGACGCCGCCGTCCTGGTGGACGCCTTACCGGAGGACCTGGACCCCGCACGACGGGCCGTGGTAGAGACCGCCTGCTCCCTGGTGGGAAAGGTGAACTACTTTTGGGGTGGCAAATCCCTGGTCCTGGGCTGGGACAGCCGCTGGGGCAGCCTGCGGAAGGTGACTGCCGAGGGCAGCCCCACCTCCGGGACCTACCGCCCCTACGGGCTGGACTGTTCGGGCATGGTGGACTGGGTATTTTACAACGCCACCGGGGGCGAGTATGTCATAGGCCACGGCGGCGGAGCCGCCGCCCAGCACAGCTACTGTACCCCGATCCTGTGGTCCGAGGCCCAGCCCGGGGATCTGGTATTCTACCCAGAGGACGTCCATGTGGGGATCGTGGGCGGCAGGGACGAGGACGGCCGCCTGCTCATCATCCACTGTGCCAGCGGGTACAACAACACCGTCATCACCGGCCTGGAGGGCTTCACCGCCATCGCCAGGCCCCAATACGACACGGCAAAGGCCACGCGCTCTTGAGAACGCGTGGCCTTTGTCATTTCTATGGAGGTCAATGTTATGCTGATACAACGGAAACGAGTTTTTTCCTTTATGCTGGCCCTGCTCCTGTCCCTGATGGTCCAGCGCCCGGCGCTTGCCGCCCTCGATCCTTCAGACGCCGGTGCCGTCACGGTTCGGGAGTGGGCGGCCATGCTGCTGTGTACATTCGGGGACGATGAGGAGACCCGGGCGGATCAGGACTGTCTGGTGGAGGCTTATCGCCGGGGGTGGCTGTCCCTCTCTGGCGTCCTGGCCCCGGATGCCGCACTCTGCCGTGGCGCCCTCTATGAGAGCGCCTTCGCGGCCGGGGATCTGCCGGTCTACGACTGGTCCCTCTATCCCGGCGGGACGCCCCTCTCCGACTACGAAAACTGTCTGCGGATTGGGGCGGAGCTGGGCCTGTGCCCCAGTGGTGCGGACCCGTTGGAGATTGTGACACGGAGCGAGGCCGCCGCCCTGCTCCATGCGATCCAGGCCCGGGACCTGGAGGTCACGGAGCCGCCCATGCTCTCCTGGCTCTCCATCCAGAATGATGCCGGGGCGGACTTAAACGGCTATCTGCTGGAGCTCCAGTCAGTCCCGGAGCCGATCCTGGAGCGGTTCCGGGTCGAGGGCTGGACCTTTGTGGTGGACACCCGACACCTGGCCGAGTTGGGCCGGAAATACCGCGTGTCCTGTACGGGGGCAACGGAGCCGGGGGAGAAGCGGATCTACGTGGCAACGCCCAGCGCGGTCCTCCACGAGTTTGGGCACTTCCTGGACGATGCGCTGGACTATCCCTCAAAATCCGAGGGCTTTTACGAGGAGGAAGCGGAGGCCGCCGCTGTATTCCTCCGGGACTATGCCCTGACCAGCGAGCGGGAGTATTTCGCGGAGTATTTCGCCTGTTTCCTCCGAGCCGGAAACGATACGGAAAGGGCCGCGGAGATGGAGCGGCTCACGCCGCGGACCTATGGCTGGTTCGCCGCGCTGGAGAAGAGTAGATGGGGCCGTGAGGCCAGCTGAGAAGGGACAGGGGATTGCGTCCCGACTTGGGACACGATTCGTCTGCTAGAACTAAAAGGTTATTTTTGTCCACCTATTGCGGCACAAAATATTTATAGTACATGCTAATACAGAAATTGCCTGATGTATTCTGGGATATGATTACCATTATCATTGAGGTATAGGACTGTGAGGAAGGCCGCGAGGTTGTTTTTGATGCTCACTGTTGGGCAAGGGCCACTGAGGGCAGTGTATCTCCGGACCTTACCGCCACACTGCTGGACTGTAGTCCCACAGGTAAGGAGTAAATCAGGTGGTAGAGACGAAGGCAGCCATATCATTACAGAAATTGAACTGGTGCAACGTTGCAATGTGCCGGCTCATCTGTGCCATCTATTCTAAAAATAAAAGGTATTATTTATGACTTTAAATTGGCCATTTTCAACGATCTTATAAAAATAATTCAAAAACAACGACGAAAATTTCAGTTCCTGTACCGAGCAATCTCAAAACAAGTCCTCTAGCGTGCCAATAAAATTTGGTATAAGCAAAAAAATCCAACAAATTAGAGAAAAAATTTAATGTGAGTTGTCAAAAATAAACACATTTCTCATAGTATCAACATGTTCCTCTATTGAAGATACTAGTTGAAAATATAGGAAGAATTTATTGAAGGAGTGAGCAAACTATCTTTCGACACAATACAATATATAAAGGCATGCAAACAGAGTAGTTGACAGTGTAGCATGAGTTGTGATAGAGTGTCTTTGTTGCAACATATAGTTGCGATGGTACTGTCCGCCAGTCGAAGAGGCCTGCTCTGCATTTGGCTTTCGATGACCGGGGTATCTCCAAACAATATAGCTCTATGCTAAATTATGGAGGTAATTGTCAGTGAAAAATTATGCAGTGCCTGTTGAAAAACCACATTCCATTACGTATGTAACGCGCAGCATTCCAGAGGTAACGGTCGAGCAACGCGAGCGGGCATTAGCCGCAACTCACTATAACGAATTTGCTTTTCCAGCGGGGATGCTAACTGTCGACATGTTGTCTGATTCCGGCACCACCGCCATGACAGACATGCAGTGGTCTGCACTCTTTTTGGGTGATGAATCCTATGGGCGTAATAAAGGTTATTACGTTTTGTTAGACTCACTGAGGGATGTTTTTGAACGGGGCGATTGCCAAAAACGAACGATTGACCTAATACGCACCAACTGCACAGATATCGATCGGTTAATGAACGAGCTGTATCTGTGCGAATATGCGGGCGGTTTTTTCAACGGTGGCTCCGCTCAACTGGAGCGTCCTAATACTTTTATCCTTCCACAAGGGCGCGCAGCAGAAAGTGTTTTATTTGAGATAGTTCGAAAAATCCTAGGTGAACGGTTTCCTGGGAAACAGTTTACGATTCCTTCCAACGGTCACTTTGATACAACAGAGGGGAATATCAAGCAGATGGGTTCTATCCCTCGGAACCTGTACAATAAAGAACTCCTGTGGGAGGTTCCTGATGGTGGGCGATATGAGAAAAATCCCTTTAAAGGGAACATGGACACTCAGAAGCTGGAGGTTCTAATTGAGGCTTTAGGACCCGAAAATGTCCCCTTGGTGTACACTACGGTCACAAATAATACTGTCTGCGGCCAGCCGGTCTCCATGGCGAACTTGCGAGAATCCAGCCGTATCGCCCACAAATATGGCATTCCTTACATGCTGGATGCTGCTCGTTGGGCGGAGAATGCCTATTTCATTAAAGTCAATGAGGAGGGTTATGCCGATAAATCTATTGCAGAAATCGCCAAAGAGATGTTCTCCTACTGCGATGGCTTTACCGCCTCTTTGAAGAAGGATGGTCATGCCAATATGGGTGGGATTCTGGCTTTCCGTGACAAGGGCCTCTTTTGGAAAAATTTTTCTGACTTTAACGAGGACGGCAGCGTTGCAAACGATATTGGTATCCAACTGAAAGTCAAGCAGATTTCCTGCTATGGCAATGATTCTTACGGCGGAATGTCCGGTAGGGACATCATGGCTCTAGCTGCCGGCCTTTATGAGTGCCTGGATTTCAATTATCTGGATCAGCGTGTGAAGCAATGTGAATATCTTGCCCAAGGTTTCTACAAAGCTGGAGTTAAAGGCGTGGTTCTTCCCGCTGGCGGACACGGTGTGTACATCAATATGGATGAGTTTTTTAATGGCAAGCGAGGTCATGAAACCTTTGCTGGACAGGGTTTTAGTATTGAGTTGATTCGTCGCTACGGGATCCGCACGTCTGAACTGGGAGATTACTCCATGGAGTATGATCTAAAATCCCCAGAGCAGCAGGCAGAAGTTTGTAATGTTGTTAGATTTGCGATTAACCGTAGCCAGTTAAGCCGGGAGCATCTAGACTATGTTATCGCTGCGGTTAAAGCGCTGTACGAAGATCAAGAAACGATTCCGAATATGCGGATCGTCAGAGGAAGGACACTTCCAATGCGTCACTTTCACGCTTTTCTGGAACCTTATCCGGCACAATAGTATAAACCTCAAAATATCTCTATGAAAGAATAGCCAGGACCTTGATAGGAATATCAGGTTCTGGTTGTTCTTTTGCATCCAGAATTTCTTAGAAGTATCGATAAATAATTAGAAGAAAATTCTTGTCGCGATAAGGTGAAATAGGAACTCCGCTGACAAAATAGAAGTCTAGGATGAAAATAGATATTTTCATCCCAAATTTTCAACTTATGCAGAAGGTAAAGGATACTTAATTCGCTGCCTACTTCTGTGTCGAGCAACCAGTCTCTGGAGACATTGTCTGGATGATGAGTGCCATCCGCCGTTGATCCATTCCTGGTTAACAGGTGTGCTTTACACTGCGCCGAACGATTTCCTAAAACACCGGGTGGAGGTGATTCATTGATTTTGCATGTAAAATGTAAAGTGCTTTATATTATTATAAGCCAACTGCCGTTATACTATACAAAAAAGGTAAGGTATGATATGAAAAATCAGGAGATTTTTCCCTTTGAAGATGCCTGGACGTCTTCTTTCGTGCAGGGCAATCTAGAACTTTGGGCAAACGTCCTTGATGTCCGCGATATTCTATGCGTTCCTCCGCAGATGACCGTATTTTCCCAAGGGGATCAAGCAAAACATGTTTTTGTTATACAGCGTGGAAGAATCATTCTGTCAGTTCCCAGCCCCGCTGGAAATGAGAAGGTCCTGATGTATGCAGGTGCTGGGTGTATCATCGGAGAGCAGGCGCTAATTGCCGGTGCTGAGTATCCTTATCAGGCCACTACACTTGAAGACAGTTGCTTTTATCGGATTCCAGCACAGCTCTTTTGTAAATATTTGTCCTCCAATACTGATGTTTCTATGGCGTTCATTTTCAACCTGCTTCACAAGAACCAGTCCCTCATGGCGCATATTGCGGATCTCTCCTTTAAAGACGCTGAACACAGGCTTATTCAGGAATTACTGTTCTGTGCGAAAATTTATGGAAAGCAGCGGGATGACGGCGTTTTGATTCAGCGAGTATTCAGCCAGGAAAATCTGGGAAAAAGAATTCTGGCCAGCCGGGTTACTGTGAATAAGATCATTCGGGAGCTAGAGCAACAATCCCTTTTGCACCGGGAAAGAAGGAGGCTGGTGCTAGACAATGTGGATAAGCTGAAGGAGATGCTGGATATTTACGACAGGTAACATGCTATAAAAGAGGGTGAATATATGGGAAAATATATTATGAAGCGTATCCTTGTTATAATACCAACGCTTCTCGTAGTTATTTTTATTATCTTTGCGCTAATCAATATCATGCCAGGTGATCCGGGGAGGATTATGCTGGGCCAGGATGCAGCACAGGAGGATGTCGACGCCATCAATGCCATGCTGCGGATGGATAAGCCGCTGGTTATACGATATATCTTATATATATGGGACGCACTCCATCTTGATTTTGGTATATCGCTTCTCACACGACAGCCAGTATTCTCTGATCTTTTCGCAAAAATACCGGTTACATTTATTCTCGCTCTGGGCGGAACTCTCACCTCCGTATTAATTGGTGTTCCCTTGGGTGTTATATCTGCCGTGAAAGAACATACACTGCTCGATTCCTCTCTATCGGTTATCTCTCTGCTCATTGCAGCCATACCGAGCTTCTGGATGAGCATCATGATGATTCTTCTTTTCTCTGCAACGCTCCATCTGCTTCCCTCCAGCGGCATCGGATCGCCGCTTCATTATGTGATGCCCATATTAAGCTTATGCCTTGGAAACGCCGCTTATTATCAGCGAATGACCAGAAGCGCTATGCAAGAAACTTTACGTCAGGAATATATCAAAACAGCACGGGCCAAGGGTGCTTCTAGCGCGCGCACTATTGTTGTCCACGCCTTACGTAACGCCTTAATGATGGTGGTGACGCAAATGACGCTATCCTTTACAGCGATGATGGGCGGCAGTATGCTTACAGAAACAATTTTTGGCCTGCCAGGAGTGGGCGCAACCATACTGCAGGCAATCAATATGAAGGATATCCCCATGATAATGGCTTCAACCATATTTGTTACTCTGACGTTGATGATAGGCCTCCTGCTGGTAGACATTTTCAATGCGTTTCTTGACCCTCGCGTGCGCGCACGGTACAAATAGGAGAACGATATGAAGGATATAACGATCAAAAAAGGATCTTTTATTCGGGGCGCTTGGGCGAGGTACAGGAAAAATGTGCCAGCTCTCATCGGCTTGATCATTGTGGGCATAGTCATTTTTTTGGCTATATTTGCGGATGTGCTTGCACCCTATGAAGAAATGGCGCTGAAACAAAATCCTGATGCGAGATTTTTGGGACCGTCCCTGGAGCACTTGCTCGGCACAGACGCTTTCGGACGAGATTCGTTCGCAAGGCTGATTCACGGAGCGAGGTGGTCTTTGGGATTTGGTTTTCTTGGTGCGACACTGGTCTTTGGATTTGGGTGTGTTCTTGGCGCGGCCATGGCACTTATCGGCGGCAAATTTGATGAGGTGATGACAAGAATTTTGGATGTGATGCTCAGCATTCCCTCATCTATTCTGTTGGTAAGTCTCGTCGTGCTGTTTGGGCGCGGCTTTGGTAGTCTTTTGATTGCCATGGTCATCCCTGGCATCCCGGGCGGGGCCCGCTTGTGCCGGACGGTATTTCTGTCCATTGTCAGTCAGAGCTATATTGAGACCGCGAGAGCTAATGGCTGCACCCCTGCCCGTGTTCTCTTCCATCATGTTATCCCGAATGCTCTCAGCGTTTTGATGATCCAATACTCGAATCAGGTCTCATCTATGGTAGTTGCCGCCGCAGGGTTCAGCTATCTGGGACTCGGTATTCAGCCCCCGACTCCTGAGTGGGGTTCCATGTTATCCGAGGCACAAACATATCTTAGGACCTATCCCAATGCTGTGATTTGGCCCGGGATTATAATCAGCTTAATCACGGTAGCCCTATCCCTCATCGGAAATGGAATGTCAGAAGCCTTAGATCCACAAATGAAGGAGTGAAAGCATGAGTTTTTTATCAGTGGAAAACCTTCATGTGTCATATAAAAGAGAGGATAAAAAGCGGGCGTATGCGGTCCAGGGCCTCAGTATACAGCTGGACAGACAGGAGACACTTGGTATTGTCGGAGAGACCGGTGCTGGAAAAACGACCACAGCCTTAGCAATTATGGGACTGCTCCCAAGCAGAGGCCGGATTGATGCCGGCTCGATAATCCTTGACCGAACAGAACTGGTGGGATTGAATGACGCCTCGATGCGGAGTATCCGAGGCGCTAAGATGGCGATGATTTTTCAGAATCCAATGAGCAGCCTAAATCCGACCATGTCCATAGAAAAGCAAATCGCGGAGGGGCTTCTCCTTCACAATTTTGACAACTGGAGCAAGCGACAAATATATGAGCGAGTAGATGATCTCCTCAAACTCGTTGGAATCAACCCGGAAATGAAGCACTCGTATCCGTATGAGTTTTCTGGAGGGATGCGACAGCGCGTCGGCATTGCGATTGCGCTGGCCTGTGATCCGGAACTTCTGGTCGCGGACGAGCCCACCTCAGCTTTGGATGTAACGATCCAAGCGCAAGTCCTCGCTCTGATGGACTCTCTCAAAAGATCACGGGAAATGTCCATGCTCTTGATTACCCACGATTTTGGAATTATCGCACGGATGTGCGATAAGGTAGCGGTTATGTACGCCGGAAAAATTGTAGAGTGTGGCACATGGGATGATATGTTTATGACGAAGGAGCATCATCCCTATACAGAGGGCCTTTTGGGTGCGATTCCAAACATCAAAAGCAGGGAGCGGCGCCTAAAGCCAATTCCTGGAACAGTTGCGGACAACACAGCGCCATACACAGGCTGCGCGTTCGCTGACCGTTGCAGCAGAGCGACAGAATTGTGCCACACGGTATCTCCAGGGAACTTCCAAAGCGGGACCCATATTGTGAGTTGTCATCTTTTTGGGGAAAGGGTTTGAGTATGAATGAGCAGACCATCCTTCAAGTAAAAGATTTGAAGAAGTATTTTCCGGTCGGAAAAAAGCTACTCCATGCTGTAGACGGCGTTTCCTTTTCTGTTGCACAGGGGACAACTCTAGGTGTTGTCGGAGAGTCGGGCTGTGGAAAAACAACCCTTGGTCGGGCCATTCTGGGCTTAACCCCGGCGACCTCCGGAGAAGTCATCTTTGATGGAGACAACGTAACAAACTGCACTCCCAAGCGTCTGCGCGAACTGAGAAGCAAAATGCAGATCATTTTTCAGGACCCTTTTTCAAGCTTGAATCCGCATCATACAATTGCTCAAGGCATTGAAGAGCCTATTCTTTTGAATGGAAATATAAAAAGCCAGAAGGAGCGCATCAAGCGCGTGCTGGAACTGATGGAACTGGTGGGGCTTCCGCAGGAGTATTTCAACTGTTATCCATTTGAACTTGACCCCGGAAGATTGCAGAGGGTCGGAATTGCCCGAGCGATATCTGTAAATCCAAAACTTGTTGTTTGCGACGAACCGGTTTCCGCCCTGGATGTTTCGATTCAGGCTCAGATTCTGAATCTTTTGCTGGACCTTCAGGAAAAAATGGGATTGACGTATATTTTTATCACCCACGATCTCAGCGTCGTGCACCATCTCTCCGATGCGATTATGGTGATGTATCTTGGTGAGTGCGTTGAAATGGGGAGCAGAGATCAGATTTTTATGAATCCACTTCACCCCTATACAAAGTCCCTACTCTCCGCTATACCGATTCCCAGCGCTAAGGAGAGGGAAAGGAAAGTAGAACTTATCCAGGGGGAGATAGCAAGCGCCATTGATCCTCAGGAAGGGTGCCGTTTTATGGCACGGTGTCCGTTTGCCTGTCCAGCGTGTAAAGAAAAGATAACACTACATGATGCTGGAAAAAACCATTATGTCTCATGCGTTTTACAATAGGTGTCTCTATATAATAATTGATAAAACACAGGAGGTCAGACATGAAAAAGTTCATCGTATTGCTTTGTACCGCAGCACTTATGCTCGGCATGCTCACCGGGTGCAACCAAGCGGAGAATGGACAATCAGATACCCTCCGCATCATGGGGATCATCAAAACAGAAAACCTGGATCCTTTGGTCGGCGTTTCCCATGATCCGAACCTGATGAGCAGCATTTTTGGGGCCTTGATCCGCCGTGGCGAAAACGGGGTGTTAGAGCCCGGTATCATTCAAGACTGGAGCCTCTCCCAGGATGGGTTGACAACAACATTTACCCTTCATGAGGGGATCAAATTCAGTGATGGCTCGGACCTTACATCCGATGATGTGATCTTCTCGCTGGATAAAATGAACGAAGATCCTATGATGGCGTATGCTGTCGGTAAGTATACCTGGGAAAAAGTGGACGATTACACCTTTACTATGACAGGTCAAACCGTACTTGATGATCCGGCTTCCACCCTTTCCACCACGTTTATCGTACCTTCTGATGCGTATTCCCCTGACACCTTTGCGAAGTCTCCCGTCGGGGCCGGCCCGTATCAGATCGAAAACATCGAGGCAGATGGCACGGTGAACCTGACCGTGAACGAGAATTACTACGGGGAGGCCCCGCACTACACAAAGTTGGTAATCAAGGCGCCTCTTAACGCCTCCGCCGCTGTAATTGCTTTGCAGAATGGGGAGGTTGATATCGTAACGGATGTCACGTCCGATCAGCTTCCCATCGTTAAGGAAGATGATCGGTTTGAAGTGATTGAGAGTCCCGGCTATACCTCAACTGGAATTTGGTTTTACGGTCCCCTGCAGGATGACAAAAATCTTCGTTTCGCTATTGCTTACGGCATTGATCGGGAAAAGCTCGTTAAAATCGCCTGCAACGGTGAAGCGACTGTGACCAACGACCTGATTGCGTCAAGGACGCTGGGAGATCTTTCTGGAGCTGTTCCTATGCCCGGGTATGATGTAGAAAAGGCCAAGGAATACCTAGCTGCGTCAAATTATCAGGAGGGAGATGTCCTGACACTCACTGTCGTAAACAATACGGCGGATGCCCAGTGTATTATGGATGATTTGAAGGCGATTGGGATTGAAATAGAGATCAACCAAATGGATCAAAACTCTTTTTATCAGTCCATTACGGACGGCAACATGGGTATGTGTATTCTGGCAAATGGCGCGGAGAATGCCACAACAGCGGGGCTTCTCCAAAATTTCTCATCGACCCGAGATGAGGATTTCACATTTTCCGCAGAGTGCGACGAGCTCATTGCGCGCTGCTCTACTGAGGTAGATCTGAGTAAGCGTGAAGACCTATATAAGGAAATCCTGGAGATCCAAGCGGATTTCTGTAATATAGCTCCTCTTTATGAAACCAATGGGAATATTTGCTACGCTAAGGGGATTGAGGGAATCACGGAATTCTCTGCTGCGGCTACATACCTCTATCCTGAGACATTGAAATGAGGATAAATGCAATGGAAGAAAAAATGATCATACAATCCTATTTAATCCCGGACCTGTCCATTGAGGATCTCGATGTTCCCAAAGAACTAGCGGAATACAGATTTGATAAAGCTTCTGTGAAACGTGAGGTTGAAGAAATTCGATTAAAAAACGCCACAATAGAAGCGGGCAAGACTGTAGAAGCAGGCGACTTTATCGAGATAGAGGTTAATGGGAACAGCCAGCACTTTCCCGTTACAGTTGGCTTGGGGCTTGTAGGGAAAAAGACAGAGCAGTCCTTCCTGGGGTTGCGTGTCGGCGACACCGTGATTGCCACGGAACAGCCCTTTTTAGAGAAAGAAGTGACCATATGCGATATCAAAAGACGCATCCTGCCGGAATTCTCTGACCAAATGGCGATTGAACTAGGGTACCAATCTGTTATAGATTATCAAGAGCGCAGATGTGAGGAAATGCGGAGCCAGGTAAAACGGGATTGCGCCCGCATGCTGGTGCAGCAGGAGTGTCTGGGCAAAGCTGATCGTGCGACTCTCGTCCCTTGTGGGACAGAGCTTGACGATTTGATCAGAGACTATCAAGGCATAAACGCCGAATTATTTCGCAGCAGAAACATGGACCCGGCATCGGTAGCTCCAGATGAACTGGAGCAAGCGTTTGGCATTCGAACAGTGGCTGATCTCGACAAAAAAACAGCGGACAGCGCAGCGTTAAATCTGAAACTGGCGATCATTGGGCAAAAAGTGGCGATGGAGCGAGGGCTTGCCTTTGGCGAAGCTGAGTATGAACAGAAAATTTGTACTCTTGCGAAAAAATATCTCATGAACGAAGAATCTGTGCGAAAAAACACTTCTTTTAAAACAGCACTTGTCGAGGAGTATGTTAAGCTTTTGTTTTCTGAACAAATTGCAAGAACAGAAGCGATAATGAGGGAGGTTGAATAATGTCTGTGCGTGAAGCAACAAAGGAAAATTTTCATGAATTAATACAGGAAAATGTGGTGGTGGTGGAATTTTTTTCTGACAGCTGCCTCCCTTGTCAACTCATGTCAAAGGTTTTAGAGAATGTCGCTTTAGATATGCCCTTTGTCAGTGTGTTGAAAGTGAATTCTTCTAAATATGCTACTCTGGGACGATCCTTCCGTGTTACCGCATTTCCTACGATTTTATTCTTTAAAAATGGTGTGGAAGTACACCGGTATATTGGATTCATGAGCGCCCAAAACATAGAGGCGATGATTGGAAAGCTTTTATATACTTAAATAGGGAGAATGTAAGGTGTAAATATGGAGCAACGCTACTCAATTGCCATTGTAGGCTGTGGCCCCGCAGGACTGTCCGCAGCATTGAATGCGAAAATACGAAATAAGAGTACACTTCTTTTCGGCGATAATGGAATCAGCAGTAAAGTTTCTCGGGCTGGATTGGTAAAAAATTATTTGGGGCTTCCCTCGGTCAGCGGCGATGAACTGCGAAAAGCATTCTCAGAGCATATAAAGCAAATGGGGATCACAATTACGGACACCCATATTGACGGAATTTATTCCATGGGGAACTACTTTGTTCTGTGCTCCCACGGAAAAATGTACGAGGCAAAAACAGTTATCTTAGCTGTTGGCTCGAAGGTGGCTAATCCGCTCCCGGGGGAAAAAGATCTCCTTGGTAACGGTATCAGCTATTGTGCCACCTGTGACGGCGCGGTATATACGGGTAAGACTGTGGCGGTTGTCACCTACAGTGAAAGCCAGGAGGACGATGTGCTCTATCTTGCTGAGATGGCTCAAAAGGTAATTTTTCTGCCACAGTATGACAGCAATCTTTTCTGCAAAAACATAGAAACGGTAGCGGGGAAGCCCGCCAGTATAGAACAGACGGGAAGCGGAATATGTCTTCGCCTGGTTAATGGAGAATCCATCATGGCGGATGGGGTATTCCTTCTTCGGGAGACGCTTTCTCCGGCAGATCTCCTGCCAGGCCTGGATATGGAGGGCAGTTCTATCAAAGTCGACAGGCTCATGCAAACAAATATTGCAGGGTGCTTTGCGGCTGGCGACTGTGTAGGTGCACCGTTCCAATATCTCAAAGCAGCTGGCGAAGGGAACATCGCCGCGCATTCAGCCGTATCCTACCTTGCAAAGCTTGAGCGGTCAGAAATACCTTCTTAAAGAAGTTCGGCGCAGAAATGAGCCCTGTTGAAAAGGGCTCATTTCTTACGGCGGTGTGTGCGTCATTAGCCCTCGGGACCAGCTCGACGCCTGCGGTGAGGACATCGATACCGTCTACACACTGTGAAAAAAGAGAGGAAACGATATGGAAGAAGCACTGTACCGCGCCTATGTGAAGATCCTGAAGGAGGAGCTGGTGCCGGCCATGGGCTGTACGGAGCCCATCGCCGTGGCCTACGCTGGGGCCCTGGCCCGGCGGACCCTGGGGACGCTGCCCCAGTCCGTGGACGTCCAGGTCAGCGCCAACATTATCAAAAACGTGAAGAGTGTGGTGGTCCCCCACACCGGCGGCCTGCGGGGCATCGCCGCGGCGGCAACGGCGGGGATCGTGGCTGGCGACGCAGGGAAGGAGCTGGAGGTCCTCTCCGCCGTCACGGAGGAGCAGGTGGCCTCCATGGCGGACTACCTGCGGGACACCCCCATCGCTATCTCCCCATCGCAGTCCGGGTACATCTTTGATATCCAGATCCGGGTCAAAGCGGGAGATCATGCCGCCTTCGTCCAGATCGCCGGGAGCCACACCAACGTGATCCGGGTGGAGCGGGACCGGGAGGTCCTCCTCTCCCGGGACTACGTTGAAGGGGGCCAGGCGGAGCAGACGGACCGGTCCCTTCTCAATGTGGAGCAGATCGTTGAATTTGCCGACTGCGTGGACATTGAGGACGTGCGGGAGGTCCTGGACCGGCAGATCGCCTACAACACCGCCATCGCGGAGGAGGGCTTCCGGGGGAACTGGGGAGCCAACATCGGCAGTGTCCTGCTCAAGGCCTATGGGGACGGCGTGGCCAACCGGGCCAAGGCCACAGCGGCCGCCGGCTCCGACGCCCGGATGAGCGGCTGCGAGAAGCCGGTGGTCATCAACTCAGGCAGCGGCAACCAGGGGATGACAGCCTCTCTGCCCGTCATCGTCTACGCGGAGGAGCTGAAAGCCTCCCGGGAGCAGCTGTACCGGGCCCTGGTGGTGTCCAACCTGGTGACCATCCACCTGAAGACCGGTATCGGGCGGCTCTCCGCCTACTGCGGCGCCACCAGCGCTGGCTGCGGCGCGGGGGCCGGCGTCACCTATCTATGCGGCGGCAAGGCCTATGAGATCGCCCACACCATCGTCAACGCCGTGGTCATTAACTCCGGCATGATCTGCGACGGGGCCAAGCCCAGCTGCGCGGCCAAGATCGCCTCCGCCGTGGAGGCGGGACTGCTGGGGATGCAGATGCAGCGGCAGGGGGAGCAGTTCTACGGCGGAGACGGCATCGTGGTCAAGGGGGTGGAGAACACCATCCGCAACGTGGGCCGACTGGCCCGCTTCGGCATGGCGGAGACCGACCGGGAGATTATCGACATGATGCTGGCCTGCCAGGCTGGAGGCTGCTGACGGAGATGAGAACGTCCCCCAAAACTGAACTGAAGCAAAAGATATCCTTGGCTCATTGATGCCGAATACGACCTGATGGTCCAAAATGTCGATCCCTATGTGATTGAAAAGAGCAAACAGGAACTAGGCCAGATGGAGGCCATTTTAGGCAATGACCAGGCCAGCGCCTCACTGGCGGACGATGTCCTCGATCACTACGAAGACTACCAGGCAGGTCTGCTCACCGGAAAGGCTATGATCGTGGTCTACTCCCACCCCATCGCTATGAAGATCTACAAGTGAATCCTCCAGCTGCGCCCGGACTGGACAGAAAAGGTGGGCGTGGTCATGGCCCAGGGCAACACCGACCCGGAGGAATGGCGAGAGATCATCGGCAACAAAGCCCACAAGGAGGGCCTGGCCCGGAAGTTCAAGGACAACGATTCCCTCATGAAAATTGCTATCGTGGTGGATATGTGGCTCACCGGATTTGATGTGCCATCCCTGACCACCATGTATGTGTACAAGCCCATGTTCGGCCACAACCTGATGCAGGCCATCGCCCGAGTGAACCGGGCGTTCCGAGACAAGGAGGGCGGCTTGGTGGTAGACTACATGGGTATTGCTGCTGCCTTGAAACCGGATATGAACGACTACACGGTGGGGGATAAGAAGAACTACGGCCACCCCAATGTGAGTAAAGCGGCCTACCCCAAGTTTTTAGAGAAACTGGAAGTTTGCTGGGATTTGTTCCACGCTTTGATTACACCGCATTCCTGACTGGGGACGATCTGGAAAAGGCCCGGCTGGGTAAGTCCGTGGCTGAGCATGGCCCCCGAAAAAAGAGCGGACACAGAATGTTTATATTAAGGAGTCTCTGCTTCTCAGGCAAGTCCTCTCCCTGTGCGGTAGTCTGGTGGACAGCAAGATCCGGTTGGAAGCTGCCTACTTTGAAGCGGTGCGGACCATGCTTATCCGTTTGGCCACCAGCGGTACGGGGAAGAGATTCACGCTGCCGGAGATCAATGAGCGGATCAATGAACTGCTGAAACACAGCATCCAGAGCGAAGGGGTCATCAATCTGTTCTCCGATGTTGACACGGAGTTTTCTCTGTTTGATCCCAAGTTTTTGGAAGAAATCTCCCGCATGAAGGAGAAGAACCTGGCTGTGGAGCTGCTGAAAAAGCTGATTGCCGAGCAGATTTCTATCTATCGACGTACCAATGTGGTGAAGTCGGAAAAGTTCTCAGAGATCATCCAGAGTGCGATGAACCGCTACCTCAACGGGTTGCTGACCAATGAGGAGGTCATTGAGGAACTTTTGAAGTTGGCCAAGGACATTGCTGCCGCCAACGCAGAGGGCGAAAAATTGGGGTTGACCGCCGAGGAATTGGCTTTCTATGATGCGCTCACCAAGCCCCAGGCCATCAAGGATTTTTATGAGCATGACGAACTGATTGCTATTACAAAAGAGCTGACAGATCTGCTGCGGAAAAACCGCACTATTGACTGGCAGAAAAGAGAGAGCGCCCGAGCCGGTATGCGCCGGTTGGTAAAGCGGTTGCTGAAAAAGCATCGATATCCACCCGCAAATATGCAAGATGCGGTACAGACTGTGATGAGCCAGTGTGAGATGTGGGCGGATAATCTGACATAAGCGATAGCCGACGGCTCCTTCATGCCTTTGCAATACGCAAGGAGGAATGAAAATGGATATCTCTAATTGGATCAACCTGGCCTCTGCAATTGGAACTATAGGGGCAACCACAGTCGCACTCTGGCTGGCTTTGCGGGATACTGGCCGCCATGTGGATGGAACATTCATTTGGGAAGCAGCATCCTCTTATCAGCCAATCCTATTAATCCAAAACACTTCTGGGAAAATTGTTGTCCTTGAGAGTATCGAAATTAAATATTACGGGAAGATCGCTTACATGATTGATGCAACCGAGGACTTCAAATTTGCAAGACAATCAATTATCGAAGCCGGGAACATCCAAAAAATTCCAATAAATACAGGAAAATTAAAATTTGCCAAACCAAGCAATCCAAAGAGAAAATATGCGCTGAAGGTTATTATTCGACAAAGAACCGGCCCTAAGAAAGTTTGTACCGCTAAATATTCTTATGAAGAATTGGGTACTCGATTTTTCGGTCAAGGGCTTTTTTCTGGTGGTTGACACCAGACATCTGCTGCTCCTTACCTTTAGACAAACCAGTTGGATCTATTATCCCAAGATTGGCAACATTTCAATTGATATTCTTCAGTTTAGATGCCCGCGAATGATGGTTAAGAAAACCATCATTCGCGGGCATTCTTCATTTCTTCCCCATGCGGTGGGAATTCCTGCGGCATCCTACGCCGTATGATTTTTTAATTTCCTTGTGATCCAGAATCTGCGTCTAAAAAAGCTTGCTCTCTCCGAAGATCGCTATATCCAAGGAGCTTCTCCGAGATCAACTTTTTCATCCACAGGTTCTGCCTCCCAAGGGGGGAGATCTTTATATAATACCCCCAGGAAATCCCCCCTCTTTTACAGGAAATTTTCCCCAGTCACGCAGGGGAATCCATTTTTTTAAATTACACCGTCCAGTATTACAGCATCCATGTCTAATGCATTTCGGATTGATATGCTGTACAGAGAATCAAAGTCCTTACACAAGCCCTCCCAGGCCACCCATCTGATACATGCCCGCATTAGCAGTATATACAGCAGCACCCTAAGGTCATTACGTTCTGCCCTCGACACATATTCAAAAGGATGCTCATAATCTGACAGATCCAGCACTTTTGCTAATCGGGGATCTAAGTTGTCTACTATGCGCAAGATCTTATCGTAATGTACAGAATGACTGTCGCCTCTGTCTGCCCATATTTTTTGATACTCCCGAATAGCATCTTTATGCTGATCCAGCAATATGTGCACCACCTCCTTTAACTTTTTCTCATTTAATTTACAAAACTCAGAAAACCCTTCCTTCCCAACCATCTTCTTTTGGGTTCGCTGTATTAAGGTGGTCGGCACTTTGTTTTTGAAGGGGAACTTCTCCTGGTGAAGCGGTATATTTACGACACAATATTGCAAATATGTACTTTGGAACTGTATCTCAGGGAGAATGTCCAAATTTATATTTGCTTTTTCTCTCCAGAACACCAACTCCTCTGGACTAAGAATTCCTTTTCCCCTCCGCAGCAAGTACTCCCGATACATCGTCTTCCGCGTCTCTTCTGTTACACAAAATATATCACAAATCCGACATAACAGGTTTAATGCAGCCAATCTTTCCGGAATATCTTTTTTGCCAAACAAGACAAATGGCCGCTCTGCCTCCCGAGGAGTTTTGATGTCTCTGCTTTCAGAGGGATCTTTTAAAAGATATATCCCACATGACTCAGCCATTAAAGTCAGCAAAATTGGCCGATATTCCCAGGGAACGTCATCTACCTCCTTTGACCACAGTGCCCAGCGAATACGGTATCTTAATATCTCTTTTCTCTCCTCTGTATCTTCCCTGTTCAGCACCATTTCCGCTTTTTGGGGATCTTTCATCATAAGGAACTGGAGAAAACTTTGCTCCAATGCTTTTTCCAGCCCAATGTTTTGGCTTTCCCGATATACCCCCCAATCTTTAATACCGGACAAGCATACAGCCATCTCATGCTTGTCTTTAAACCTGTCGCATAAATCGTTAAGAATATTTTCTCTGCCTTTTGTTTTCTTATAATTCCTGGCAATTTCTTCCAACTTTTTCTTTTCCTGATATTCCAAACTAGCTGAGAGTTTAAGTCCCTTCTCTTCTATCGTATAGACATTCAGCGCTGATAAAAATCGCAAATGAGTTTCTCTTGGAAATCGCATCAGCCTATCTGTATCATCAGAGCAAATACGCCTAAGCTCCTTCAGCAATCCGACAGACAATACAGGGGGCAAGTTTACCTCACCTGCAATCTCCTCTTCCTTTGCTGCGCCTTCATCAGCTGCGACCTTCTCCTCATTCATCCTGTCGTTTTCTTCTTCCTCTTCATCGTATCGTTTCTCCCAATTGGCTAAATCATCCTTTGCAAATCGTTCTGTCCATGCTTTTACACTTTCACGGTTTTTCCGTGCGGTACACGCTATGTGGAAGAGCAGGCTTTCAACGCACTTGCTAACATCCTCATTCTTTATATTTGCATAACCCAGGGCTATTCTTATACGCCATCGTATGTTTTCATCAGATGCGAAATTGCGTTCTTGCGCCTTATGCTCCTTGTAGAATTGGGTGTTTTCCCGCCAGTCAATATTAAATGAGAAGTGTTCGTTGAAAAAAGTGTCCTTTTCAGAAACCAAAAGCAGCAGACCGCTTTCCGCAAAATCAGAACTGCTCCCCACTCTCTTCTTCTTCGCAAACAAGATTTTACTCTTCAAAACAACTTCTCTGTCATTTTCGCGGGGATTTACATACCTATACGCCTCCAGAAGCTGCTCCAAATCCCGGCACATACATTTCTTGATACTTTCCATTTCATCTGGAGAAATATCAATTTGAATTTCTGATTCCTCAGTTATGCGCTTTGTTTTCGCCTTAGGTATCAAACGCAAAAATCCTTCCTCAGGATTTTCCCCTTCCTCCCGCCGGTTTTCTTCTATGTCCTGCGCTATCACTTTTGCCAAGTCTAGTTTCATACTCATGTCCTCCTCGCTTCTTTTGCTGAACCGTTCTAAAATTACGAAAAAACGACTCTGTTTAGGTATTTGCTCACCAGAAAATCTTTCTCGTGTTAAGCTTAGGCTACCTGCAGGAAAACAACAGAGGTGATTGCATGAACAGAACATTTTTGCCCGAATCTCCAGCTCAATGCATTGTGCTCCACTACGGCGACCAGACCATCCGCTGGCTGCTGCAGCCGGGCGAGAAGCGCCCGGTGCTGCTGGAGGAGCGCTATCTGCGGAAGGAGCTTTCACACTATGCCGACCTCACTCTGAAGGGGCGCCGCAAGGCTGTGGACCGGTACCTGAGAGGGCTCCCGGTCGCCCTGCGGGCCAGGATCGACGCGACCCTACCTAACGTAGGCCTCCGCATTCTGGGTCGTCCGCCCTGCCGGGATGACTTCCAGGCCGGAGCCGACGCCTTCCTCCGGCTCCTGGACCTCTTCGAAGATCCGGAGACCGGTGCGATCCTGGCTGCCAACTTGCTCTGTGGCTTTCAGATGACCACCTTGCGACAGCTTTTCCCTACTTTCACGGCGGTTATCGTTCTTCCGGAAACGAATGCGACTCTGGAGCACGTCCTCCGCCTGATCCAGGAAACCGCCACACCAAAACAACGCTGGCGGGGCAAACACTGTCAGGTCCGCCGTGCGCCGGTGCTGGACTACCGGGAAAGTGGGGACGGCATCATCCTCAAATTTCAGGACTTCAGCCGGGTGAAGGTCGACGTGCCCAGACGGAAGTCGCCCACAGCTCCTTTCCCTTACACCGACACCGCCGCCCTGATCATCGGCGCCTCCTCCGGTCAGATCCGGGAGGCGGCCCCCTACTTGGAGCGGTGCTCAGTGATAGCCCTGGGCTGCAAGCTCTCCAAGGAGCTTTCCACCCGGCGGCTGTCCCACTGGCAGCTTGGCGCCTACGATCCACAGATCATCGAGGCCTGGCGGACCCATGGGGCGGAGATTGCCCTGGTCCTGCGCCTCTGGCAGGAGTATGAACTACCTGCCGCTGCCATTAAAGCGCAGGTCAGCAGCCGCTTTCTACCCCCGGACGCACGCTATATTTCTGTGACGATCCACCCAGATGAGCTGCGTGCCGCCGTATACATCGCCGCATTGATAGCTTTCCTCCGCATGCTGGTGGGTTACGGTCTCCTCTCCGCGGAGGAGGCAGCGGCCCGGGAGGAGGCCCTCACCGTCCTCTTCTTCCCGCCGCCTCCGCCACCACCGGCCCCAAAGCGGCAGTCAGAGGATTCCCAGGTCTTTCTGGAGCTCCTAGCCGACCACATCCGGCAGGCCCCTGAGGATATCGCCGGGCCTGACGAACCCTACCGGAAAAAGGACCGCCGACTGGGGGCCTGGCGGACTATCAGCGGGACCCAGCATTTGGTGATGGCGGAGCCGGTTTGGAAGAAGTTTTACCAAAAAAAGGTCCGCAGCCGTCCGGATCTGGACACCGCCAGTCTAAGTCGGGATGCCTGGGAGAAGGATATGCAGAAGGCCCTGGCCGACGCCGGCGTCATCAAAGCTCCCTCCGCCGGCTTCCGGTACCGCTACGACCTCTACAATGACGGCTCACGGGACAGCACCTACGTCCTGGCGGTCCCCGCCCATCTGCTTCCATGCCCCGGCAAAACCTCTGGCAAAAGCGCTGCCGCCCCGGCAGCGCCTTTGCCGGAGAACTTGCCGGAGGAAGCGGAAGATTCAGTTGCAAAACAAAAGAAATTTGAAGGAGATAGATTGAAATGAGCAGAAAAAAGTGCAAAAATCGCCTGAAGAGGCATGGTACCTCTCCGGCAAGAATTTCTCCGAGCCGCCAGATTGCCCAAAACGAGTCGGCTCCCAACCGCCCTATCGCGGGGTCTGAGGCTCCGAATCCCCCCACGGCTTCGGACCTTCTGCAGCCTCGTTGCCCGGATCCGACCCAGGGCTTTGAAACGCTCGCTCATTCCTTGGTGGAGCGGCTGACCGGCCTGGTCATGGAGAACCTGGCAGACCTCTGTCGGGATCGCGGCGTTGTCCTCAACACCAAATACTGGAGGAGAATCACCCGGGAGATCCTTGCCAGCGACAGCCGGGAATCCCTCATCATTCCCGCCCGGGCCGGCAGCGGCAAGTCCACCTGGATCCAGGCCTTCCTACAGGCCTTTGCCCACATCTGCCAGAAGGATCCTCGGTTGGATCGCGCCCTTGTCGGCATTGCCGTGGTGATCCAGAAGGTGGAGACCCTGAACCAGCTTGTGGAGGAGATCAATAAAAAGTACAGCACCGCCATGGTGGCTCTCCAGGGCTGGAACCCGTCCGGCAGCAAAAGGGGCTTCTGTGCCAACCCGGAGGTGAACCACTACGACCAGTGCCGCCGATATGCCTGCCCCTACAGCGAGCGCTGCCGCCTTCTGTCCTTCCAGCAGCAGGCGCCCTACGCCCCGGTGGTGGGGCTCACGCAAGAACGCTTCCTGCTGCTACGGGAGGCCGGAGCCCTGGACAAGATCCTTCGGCGGACCTTTTTATCCGACCAGGTCACTCTGCCCCGGCGGTTTTTGATCTTCGACGAGAAAATCACCATGGCTCAGACCTCCACCCTCAATAAGCCTGTGATCGACCAGGCCTCCACGGAGATTGAGAGGCTGATCCGGCAGGGAGAGCTCTCCGACAGCCAGGCCCGCTCTCTGCAAATGCAGCTCTCCCTCTGCATTGATATGCCCTTCCAGCGGCTGCGCAAGGAGGCGGAGCAGTCGCAGACGCAGGATCATCCCGCTCCGTCAATGGGGTGGTGCACACTGGAGGATGACCCCCAACGCCGGGAGCAGTACAACACCTTTCGCCGCTGGGTCTGTTCCCGGAGGGGAATTCCCCGGATCGCCGCTTTGAACCAGATTTTTTCCGTGATGGACCCTCTTTATGATGGAGTGTCCTGCCCCTTCTGCCGCAGCGATGGCTTCACCATCCTCCGCGCCATCCCGCCCCAGTTGGGCTGGGATGGCTGTCAGACCATCCTGTTCGACGCCACCGCCCCGGTGGACGAGGACTATGCCGGACTTACCAACTGCCGCTTTCTGGATGACGTTCCCCGGAAGGAGGGCGGCAGCGTGACTCTGATGGTCTACCGCAACCCCTCCATGGGAGTCTCTAAAAGCGCCCTCCAGGGGAGCAGCTGGAAGCTGACAGCCTTCACCCGGCTGGCGGAGCAGCTGGTCCGGGAAGCGAAAGGGCCGGTATTCCTCTGTTCCTATCAAGTACATGCAGAGTTTCTGGCAGACCAGCTGTCCCATCTGTTGCCACCGGAGGATTTCGATAAACTGTACCGGATGCTTGGCCGGAATGTGCCCACCCTACCCTACTTCAACGGCACCAACGGTTCCAACGATTTCCATCAGGCCACCACGGTGATCCTCCTGGGCTACCCCCGTCTGGATCCTGTGTCCTACGTCACCTCCGCCTGCGCCGCCTATGGAGAGGATGCGGTGCGGAGGCAGTGGGAGGAGGCAGAGGCTTCATCAGGACGCCCCATCCAGCCCACGGCCCTTCCCCTGGTGCAGCGGTACATAGCCCATCACCTGGCGGCGCGGC
>ERZ779866.1543-NODE-1543-length-23012-cov-4.557738_pt1 | contig 23012 bp, 22 predicted proteins | sample MGYA00511248_ERZ779866 | MGnify/ENA primary metagenome ERZ779866 (study PRJEB29588, sample SAMEA2155758) | human gut metagenome | biome: human gut; feature: human-associated habitat; material: faeces | place: Denmark | collected 2008/2010 ... | reverse complement strand
TTTTGGTCTTTTTTCTTTCTTTGTGATTTTAAATAATTATTATTTGATTTTTTTATAATTTTATTTAAGTTCTTTTCTTTTACCTTTGGATAATAAAATGATACATAAAAGTGATCATTTTCTTTTTCGTAATGTTCTACGGTACCGTATTGTTTAGTGCTCTCATCATAAGAATTATATTCCTTATATTTTCTTTCACCATTAAACAATAACACAAATAAACCTATTATAATTACAATTACAACCGCACCTGCAATAAAGATAGGTACTTTTGATTCTCTTTCATGATAATTTCTTCTTCTATTCATATTCCTGCCCTCCACTATCCTTACTATATCATATTTTAATATTTATTAATATGTTTACGTGAAACAAAAAATACCATTATTTTGAATGGTATTCTTGATAAACACTATTTTTATTTAACCCTCTTTGTTTTGCTACTTCCTTAATAGCATCTTTTGTAGACATTCCTTTTTCAATATACATATCTACATCTTCTTTGATTGTTGTTGTAAATACAATCTCTTCTTGTATTTCATTAGAACCCTCTACAACAACAACCATTTCCCCTTTAAGTTCATCTACAATAGAAAGAACTTCAGAAATTTGTCCTCTAATAATTTCTTCATGCTTTTTTGTGATTTCTCTACATAAAGCAATGTTTCTATCACCTAAGATATCTAACATCAAAGAAAGCGTTTTTTTAATTCGATGTGGTGATTCATAAAAAACGACTGTTTCTTTATATTTTTTTAAATCTTGTAGTTCCTTTTTCTTTTTCTTATCTAAGTGATCTAAAAAACCATAAAATAAGAACGGTTGTGGAGCTATTCCTGAAACAACTAATGCATCTAAACATGCATTACATCCAGAAATAGGTACAACATTAATATCTTTTGAAATTGCTTCTTTTACAAGTTCATATCCAGGATCAGAGATTGCTGGATAACCAGCATCGCTTACTAAAGCAATATCATTTCCTTCTTCTAATAAACTTATTAATTTAGGGATAGATTGTTTTATATTATGTTCATGATGTGAAATTAGTTTTGTTGAAATATTAAAATGATTAAGTAATTTAACTGTATTACGTGTATCTTCAGCAGCGATATAGTTTACTTCATTCAATATATTAATAGAACGATATGTCATTTCATCTAAATTTCCAATTGGTGTTGCTACTAAATATAAAGTTGGCTGATTATTTTCAAAACTCTTTTGTCTATTCATCTATTTTCTCTCCAAACATCTTTCTTACTTCATTACTATAACTTCCATCATCATTATGAGCATATAGAGGCGATTCAATTTTAATACCTTTTTTCCCTTTATACATACCTTCTACTAATAAAACATGTGACTCTCTATTCATTTTAGGATATACAAAGCGTATACGTTTTGGTTCAATATCATATTTTTGCATTAAATTTAAAATATCAATCATACGATCAGGGCGATGAACGATTGCAAATCGTCCTTTATTGTCTAATAGATATGCCGCAGAAGAAATAATTCCTTCTAAATCTATTTTTATTTCATGACGAGCAATTGTTAAATATTCATTTTCATTAAGATTACTATCCTCTCCTACTTTAAAGAATGGAGGATTGCAAACAATTAATTGTGCTTTTGGGAGAGTTTTAACAACTTCCTTAATATCACCATGAATTATTTCTATTTGTTCCTCTAAATCATTCATTTGAACATTTCTTTTTGCAAGTTCAACTGCCTCTTCTTGAATTTCAATACCTGTAATTTTTTTAGGTGTTCGTTTAGAAAGAAGTAAAGGAATTGCAGCATTATTTGTACCAAAATCTACTATGTTTCTTACATCTTTATTAATTGTACAAAATTGAGATAATAAAACAGTATCCAAAGAAAAGTTAAACATATCTTTTCTTTGGATAATCTTTAAATCATTATGCGCTAATAAATAATTAACGACTTCTTTGTTTTCCATTTTTCTTACCTGCATGATTAGATTTATCGAATTTTATTTCATCTAATCTTACAAATACAATTCCATTTTTATTCTCAATTTTTACTAAATCATTAATAACATTTAATCCTGTAACTTTTGCATCTGCCCCTTGATAGATAACATGTGATCCTATTTTAGGGAATCTTTCTTTTTCAATTGAATAAACTTCATCTTCATATTTTAAACAACAAAGTAATCTTCCACAAGCACCTGAAATTTTATCAATATTAATGGCAAGCATTTGATTTTTAGCCATGTTAATTGAAACACCATTAAATTCTCCTAATAAAGTAGAACAACATAATGGAAGTCCACATGTCCCTATTCCACCAATAACTTTTGCTTTATCTCTTGGTCCAATTTGCCTTAATTCTATTCTGCATTTAAATACAACAGCAAGTTCTTTTAACAACTCTCTAAAATCAACACGATCATCAGAAGTATACATGAAAATAATTTTTGCTTTATCTAGAGTGTATTCACAATTTGTAAGTTGCATATTTACATCATAGCGCGAAACGATTTCTTTACATGTTACTAATGCTTGTTTAGCATCATAAAGATTTTTTTGATAATTTTCTAAATCTTTTTTAGATGCTTTTCTTAAAATTTTTTTTAATTCTGTATCTAAATTAAATTCTTCTATACTTTTTAACTCTTGTGAAATTTCACCAAGTTCTAATCCTCTTGCTGTTTCTACTACAACAAAATCTCCTTTTTCTAAGTGATGATTTGTAGAGAAATAATATACTTTCCCAGCACTCTTAAATTTAACACTCGCTAGTTTTAATTCTTCCATATTAATCCCTTCCTGTTATTCTATACATCATACTATCCATCAGTAATGGAATATTAACATTTGTATCAAGTAAATACAATGTTTCTAGTAATATTTCAATTTTCTTTATTATATCATCATTATTATAGTGTAATGAGTTAAAAAAATCCACATGCTCACAATAGACAGGCGTTTCATTATGTTTCACGTGAAACATATCTTTGAGCCCAAGAATAATTAAATTAATAAACAAACGTATATCTTGTTTATCTTTATAATCCTTTAACATATGAATTTGTGTGTTTATAATAAGATTTTCTTTATATAAAAATAAATCTTCAATAAAATTAACTGCTTGTAAAGTTATATTATCAAACTTATCTAAATCCATTTCTTTTAATTCTTCATCAGTTTTTATAAATTGAGATAACAATGATGCCTTTTCTTTTTCATAACCCTTTTCAATAAGAGAATTCTTTATTGTTTCTTTATTATCTGGTTTTAATTCTAAAACTTGGCATCTTGAAATGATTGTAGGTAAAATCTTATTAATATTTTTTGAAGTAAATATTGCATATATTCCTTCTTCTGGTTCTTCTAAAATTTTAAGCAATGAATTGATTGCTTCTTTTGAAGAATTTTCAATATTTCTTATAATATATATTTTTGCTTTACCTTCTAATGAAGACTTCTTAAATGTTTCTTGAATGTGTTCAATGTGTTTTTTCTTGATACTTTCCTCTTGTCCATTGTATTCAATAATATCTGCATATTGATGATTCATAATCTTTTGACAATCAATACATTTTTCACAGGCAGTTGTTTCATCACAAATAAGTGACATTGTCAGATAGTTTAATGGCTGTTCAACATGTTGCCCTACTAATAAAAAAGCATGCGGGATTTTATTGGATTGAAATTCATTTTCAATGATGCGTAAAAATAACGGTTGATTTTTTTCTAAGTATTCTTTGATCATAATAGTTTTTCTATTTCCTTCATCGCATCACTTACAACGTGATCAACATCTTGATCTGCATTGATTTTAACGATTCTATCTTTGTACTGTTCACAAATTTCCATATATCCTTCATAAACATTTTTATGAAAATCATTTTTTTCTAAATCTAATCGATTCGTTTCTCTTTGATTAACTTTAATTCTTTCTAAACCTTTTTGATAATCAATATCGAAGAATAATGTTTTATCAGGCATAACATCATTGATTGCGAATAAATTCATTTCATAAATTTCTTTAATTCCTAGATGACGAGCAACGCCTTGATAAGCAAGTGAACTATCAACAAAACGATCACAAATCACAATCATTCCTTTTTCTAAAGCTGGAATAACTTTTTCAACAAGATGTTGCCTTCTTGCTGCAGCATAGAGTAAAGCTTCCGTTTTAGCATCCATCCTTGTATTCTTTTTATCTAAAATGACATTTCTGATTTGTTCAGCAATTTCAACGCCACCAGGTTCCCTTGTAAGTAACACTTGATATCCTTTTTCTTCTAACATTTTAACAATTCTATTTGAAACAGTAGTTTTTCCACTGCCTTCTGGTCCTTCTAATGTAATAAATTTACCTTTCAATTTACTTCCCCTCTTTCTTTCCTATTATATCTTATTTTTTAGAAAAAGACCTTATAAATAAGGTCTAAATTTTCTTTCTTCCTTCTAATGATTTTAATAAGGTTAATTCATCAGCATAATCTATATTACTTCCAATAGGTAATCCATTAGCAATACGTGATGTTTCAATATTTCTTTTTGCTAAAAGCTTGGCAAGAAATAAAGCAGTTGTTTCTCCTTCCCTAGTAGGATTAGTTGCAAGAATAACTTCTTTGACACCGTCTAATCTTTCAAATAAAGAAGAAATATTTAAATCATCAACTGTCGTTCCGTCAATCATTGAAATTGTTCCATGTAAAACATGATACAACCCATGATATTCTCTTACCTTTTCCATCGCAAAAACATCTTTTGGTGATTCAACAACGCAAATTACCGATTGATCTCTGGTTTCATCTTGACATATTTCACAATAATCACCTTCACAAATATGCCCACACTTTTTACAATAATGAATATTATCTTGAAAATTCATTAAAGTATGTGCAAATTCTTGAACATATTCTTTATCCATTGATAATACATAATATGCTAATCTTTCTGCTGACTTACCACCAATACCTGGTAGTCTTTTAAAGCATTCAACTAAATCTAAAAATGATTTTGGATAATTCATACAGCTCTCCTATTCTTCAAACTCAACAATATCACCAAACATATCAATCGCATATTGTTGGGCATCTGTTAATTCTACAACCGGTTCTTTGTATTCTGCAATATGATGTAATTGAATTGGTTGTGGTTTCGGTAACTTCTTTTCTCTATTCAATTGAATAAATTGATTTCTCATTTCAGGCCATTTTGATTCTAATACAGCAATAAAATCATATTCTGAACCTAATACTTCTTTTAAGAAGTTTTTTAATGGATAATAATTTTCTGTTAAGTTGATATTATTTACTTCTGGTTGATATTTCAACGTTACAATAAATGCCTTTTCCCCTGCCGCAACAGGTTTTGCTTCAAATAACATATTGGCATATTTAGCCGTATTTAAATTATAACAGTATCTTTTAATAACTGGCCATTTATCTTGAATGTCAGTAAGCACTGTTCTTTTGGCTTGAACAAGAATATTTAAAATATCATTGAAATCTACTTCAATATTAGACGCTATATGTTGTTGTACTGGTTCTTCATGAACTTCTTCTGTTGGTTCTTGAATTGGTTCTTCTTGTACTGTTTCAATCGGTTCTTCTTTTATTGTTTCAACAGGTTGTTTTACTTCTTCTTCAACAGTTTTTTCCTCTTTAACTTCTTCAATAATTGGTGGTTGAAATGATAAAACAGGTTCTTCTTTAAGAACTTCTTGTACAGATTCAACGATTTCTTCTTTATCTTCTTCTTTTACTTGATTACATATTTTTAATAAAGCAAGTTCAAAGTATGTTGAAGAATCAACCGATTGACCATAATGACTACTTGCATCCATGAAGATATCAATCATTTCAAAAGCTTCTTCTACTAAAATATATGGAATGATTTGTTGGATATCTGATTTATGTAAAACAAATAATAAAGATAAATCTTCTGTATTTTTATATATAACAATATCTTTTAAAACATCTATTAAATCTTGTGTGAGTTTCTTTAAATCAATACTTGTGCTTAACATATGATCTAATGTTTTTAAAACACCTTTCATATCTTTAGTAAGTAATAATTTAATTAAACGTATTTTTTCATCATTTGATAACAAGCCATAAACTTTATTAATATTTTCTACTGTTAAATGACGATCATAAGCAAGACATTGCTCTAAAATACTTAAAGCATCACGCATTCCCCCATCTGCCAGTTTTGAAATAATTGCTAGAGCTTCTTCTTCATAGTCAACTTTTTCCTCTTCTAAAACATATTTCAAACGTGTAATAATATCATTTTCATCCACTCTTTGGAAATCAAAGCGTTGACAACGAGAAATAATCGTAGGAAGTATTTTATGAGGTTCTGTTGTTGCAAGAATAAAAACAATATGTGCTGGTGGTTCTTCTAATGTTTTTAATAAAGCATTAAATGCTTCTGGTGTCATCATATGAACTTCATCAATAATATAAACTTTATATTTTGCATTAATTGGGGCATATTTTACTTTATCTATTAATTCTCTAACTTCATTGACCCCATTATTACTTGCTGCATCGATTTCAATAACATCTGGATGATCTCCTAAAGTAATTTCTTTACAGTTAGAACATTCATTGCATGGTGGATTTTCCCCCGTACAGTTAATCGCTTTTGCAAAGATTTTGGCAATCGTTGTTTTTCCTGTTCCACGAGGTCCTGCAAATAAATAGGCATGGGCAATTCTATTTTCTTTAATTGCATTTTGTAAGGTTATTGTAACATGACTTTGTCCGGCAACATCTTCAAATGTTTGGGGACGATATGTACGATACAAGGCTTTATAAGACATAATATCAACTCCTATCTCCTACATTATACACGAAAAAAAGATATGAGTAATCATATCTTGCTACGTTTCTTTTTAAAATAATCTTTTATTAATTTTGAACATTTATCTTTTAAGATATCTGATTGAATAACAGGTATATAATTAAGCATTGGATTAGGTAAATGAATTAATTTATCTAAAGACATCCATCTTGTATCACTTGCACCATAGACAACTCTTTGAATATGGCTTTGAATAATAGCTCCTGAACACATTAAACAAGGTTCTAAAGTTGTATAAAGCGTACACTCGTCTAAACGCCATCTTCCAATTTTTTGACAAGCTTTTTCTATTGCTAACATTTCTGCATGTCCATATGTTTGATTTAAGTGCTCTCTTTGATTATAAGCTTTCGCAATAATTTCATCATCTTTAACAATAACACATCCAATAGGAACATCGTCATATTCTAATGCTTTTAAAGCTTCTTGATAAGCTATTTCCATGTATTCTTCATCATTCATCTTTTTTTCCTCTAAAAATAAAGACCATCACACATAGACGGTACTTCTTAATGCTGCTACCTTCCGGTCCTGACATGGTTCGAAGCCGCCTATTGTAATGGCAAATATGATTATAACGTATTTTATATTTTTAATCAATATATAAATTCATTAAAAGCGCATCATAATATTTTTGATTGACATAAAACATTTGAGGATATCTACCAATTTCTTTAAAATTAAACTTCTTATAAAGATTAATAGCCGATAAATTATCTTCTTTTACTTCTAAATCAAGGATTTTTAAAGAAGTTTCTTTAATCATTTCTAAAGCTTCTTCCATCATCATCGAAGCAATCCCCATATTCCAATATTCCTTTTTAACAGTAATCGCAAAATGTCCTATATGTTTTAATCTCTCTTTTTGTTCCCCTTGAATTGATAACAAAGAAACAAGTTCATCATCAATAAATCCACATAATAGTAAACTGTTTTCTTGATCAATAAAATCTTGAATAACTTCCATTTCTTCAAATTCATTTAAATAACATTCATTTAAACCATAGGTTAAGTTATTACTTTCTCCCCCTACTTGATTTAAATAATCAATAATCATTGAAGCATCTTCAATTTCTGCTTCACTTATAAATAATTCCATTAAACTCTAACCTTTCTATAAAAAAGAGTCACCAAAGTGACTATTTTTTAGGAATAATAATATCTTTTCCACCCATATAAGGACGTAATGCTTCAGGAATATTAATAGATCCATCTTCATTATAGTTATTTTCAATAAAAGCAATAACCGCTCTTGTTGAAGCTAAAACTGTATTATTTAAAGTAGAAACATAATAGTTTCCATTTTCACCTTTGGCACGAATACCTAAACGTCTTGCTTGAGCATCTCCTAAAGTTGAACAAGAACCAACTTCAAAATATTTTTGTTGTCTTGGTGACCAAGCTTCAACATCACATGATTTGACTTTTAAATCAGCTAAATCACCTGAACAACATTCAAGAGTTCTTACTGGGATATCTAAGCTTCTAAATAATTCAACTGTATATGACCACATTTTGTCATACCATTCCATAGCTTCTTCAGGTTTACATAAAACAACCATTTCTTGTTTTTCAAATTGATGAACACGATAAATACCACGTTCTTCAATACCATGAGCTCCTACTTCCTTTCTAAAGCATGGTGAATAAGATGTCATGGTAATTGGTAAATCTTCTTCTTTAACGATTTGATCTTTAAATTTACCAATCATACTATGTTCAGAAGTTCCAATTAAATATAAATCTTCACCTTCAATTTTATACATCATCGCATCCATTTCATCGAATGACATAACTCCTGTTACAACATCACTACGAATCATGAATGGTGGAATACAATAAGTAAATCCTTTATCAATCATGAAATCTCTCGCATATGAAAGCATTGCTGATGATAAACGAGCGATATCACCCATTAAATAATAGAAACCATTTCCACTTGTTCTACCTGATGCCTCTTTATCTAACCCGTCAAAACGAGCAATAATATCTGCATGATATGGAATTTCATAATCAGGTACAACTGGATCACCATATTTTTGAATTTCTACGTTTTCAGAATCATCTTTTCCAATAGGTACAGAATCATGAATGATATTTGGAATTTTCATCATGATTTCTTTTAATTCTTTTCCATAATCCTCTTCTTTTACTTCTAAATCTTTTAATTCATCTGCCATAGAAGTTACTTTTGCTTTAATTTCTTCAGCTAAATCTCTTTTACCTTCTCTCATTAAAGCACCAATTTCTTTAGAATATTTGTTTCTTAAACTTCTAATTTCACTTGCTCTTGTTAATACTTCACGATAATCTTTATCTAATTTATAAGCTTCATCTACTAATCCCACTTTGGTTTCTTGGAATTTCTTCTTCATATTTTCTTTGACTAAAGTAGGATTTTCTCTAATTAAATTAATATCAATCATTTTCTTTCCCCTTATATATATTTCTAACTGCCTTGATTATACATCAAGCCTATTTCCTTTGCAATTCTCTTTTAATCCAAGACATAATCACTTGAACAATCATCTCTTGTTGAATGTCATCTAACTGAGTATGTGGTTTTATATGATACCATTTATATAAACATCCTCGACAACATGTAGCTGTAGCATGTTGTGCAATAAATACTGGATGATTTTTCATCGGTGTCTGCTTTCCATCATTTAAAATAACGGCTGGCGCAATTCTTTTAGAAATGAAATCTCGTGCATGTTGTTCAATGACATCCAATCCTTTTTCATTACAATACTCTTTATATTTTTTAGTAAGATGAAAAGAACTTCTAAATTTTGAATGATCTAAACGCTCAAATAATCTTTTTAACTCTTCATTATTCATGGGTAAAAGAGTCAGATTACTCTGACTCTTCTTCACCTTCTTCATCGTCTTCTTCATTTTTAGCAACAACTTCTACAGAAGAAACCTTGCTATCATGAACTTTAATAAGTCTTACGCCTTGAGTTGCACGTCCTGCGGTTTTAACTTGTTCCATAGGTAAACGAATCACAATACCATCATCTGTAATAATTAATAAGTCTTCATTACCTTCTACCGCTCTAATTGCCACAATTTGTCCATTACGTTCAGTAACATTAATTGTCTTAACACCTTTACCACCACGGTTAGAAACACGATATTCATCAATTGGTGACATCTTACCATAACCTTTTTCCGTAACAACCATAATTAATTGTCCTTCACGGTTTGTTGTCATACCAATAACTTTAGAACCATCAACATTAATACCTCTAACACCACTTGCAGTTCTTCCCATCGGTCTTACATGACCTTCAGAGAATCTTACAAGTTTACCATTACTTGCTGCAATTAGAATTTCATCATCACCTTTAGTTAATTTAACACCAACTAAAGCATCATCTTCTTTTAACTTGATTGCAATCTTACCAGTTTGTCTAATATTTTCAAATTCTGAGATATCGACACGTTTTACTAAACCTTGTTCAGTTGCAAAGAATAAATACCAATGTTTATCCTCTTCAATCATCTTCTTATTAATATTAATTAATGATTTAACACTTTCATCTTTATCAAGATTTAATATATTTACAATTGGTAATCCTTTAGCTGTTCTACCAAATTCAGGAATATTATATCCTTTCAAACGATAAACTTTTCCTTTATTTGTAAAGATCAATAAATCATCATGTGTTGACATATGAATAAGTGAACTAATGACATCATCTTGTGTTGTTGCCATACCTTTGACACCACGTCCACCTCTATTTTGAGATTTATAAGTATCTACTGGCATACGTTTTACATAACCATTATTAGTAAGTGAAATGATAACATCTTCTACTGGAATTAAATCCTCATCTTCAATATCAAATGTACCTTGGATGATTTCAGTACGACGTTTATCTCCATATTTTTCTTTCATTTCTAATAATTCATTTCTAATGATTTCTAAGATACGTTCTTCATTTGCAAGAATATCTTTTAAATCAGCAATTGTAATTAATAAATTATTTAATTCTTCTTCAATCTTTTCTCTTTCCAAACCAGCAAGACGTTGTAATTGCATTTCTCTTACAGCTTTGGCTTGTTTATCAGACATACCAAATTCATCCATCAATCTTTGTTGAATGATTTCAGTTGTTCTACTTGTACGAATTAATTGGATGATTTCATCAATATGATCTAAAGCTTTCTTTAAACCTTCTAAAATATGCGCTCTTGCTTCTGCTTTATTTAATTCAAATTGTGTTCTACGACGAATAACTTCTTCTTGATGAGATAAATAATATTGAATTAATTCTTTTAAAGTTAAAGTCTTAGGTTCATTATTAACTAAAGCAATATTATTAACACCAAATGTTGTTTGTAAAGAAGTTAATTTATATAACTGATTTAAAACAACTTCAGCTTGAACATCTCTCTTTAATTCAATAACAATACGAATACCTTCACGGTTTGATTCATCACGAACATCACTAATACCTTCAACGACTTTATCACGTGCTAAATGCGCAATCTTTTCTACTAATCTTGCTTTATTGACTTGATAAGGAATTTCATAAGCAACAATTCTTTGTCTTCCCTTATGTTCTTCAATTTCTGTTTTTGCACGCATAACGATTAAACCATTACCTGTTTCATAGGCTTTTTTAATCGCACTCTTTCCTAAAATATATCCTCCTGTAGGAAAATCAGGTCCTTGAATATAATTTTCCATCAATTCTATAACAGAAATATCAGGATTTTTACTTACCGCAATAACGGCATCAATCACTTCACCAATATTATGAGGTGGCATATTGGTTGCCATACCAACCGCAATTCCTGTTGTCCCATTAACTAATAAGTTAGGAATACGACAAGGTAATACCGATGGTTCTCTTTCTTCACCATCATAGTTTGGAATAAAATCAATGGTATCTTTATTGATATCTCTCATTAATTCCATTGAAATTTTAGACATTCTTGCTTCGGTATAACGCATAGCGGCAGCTCCGTCACCGTCAATTGAACCAAAGTTTCCATGTCCATCAACAAGCATATAACGATATGAGAAATCTTGTGCCATTCTGACTAACGCTTCATAAATAGAAGAATCTCCATGAGGATGATATTTCCCCATAACTTCCCCAACGATACGTGCTGATTTCTTATACGCTTTATCACTATAACATCCAAGTTCATTCATACCATAAACGATACGTCTTTGAACTGGTTTCATTCCATCTCTTACATCAGGTAATGCACGTGCTACAATAACTGACATAGCATAATTCATGAAAGAAGTTTTCATTTCTGATGTTAATTGAATTTTTCTTATTCCTTTTTCTTGATTATCCATTTTCTACTCCTTCTAAATATCTAAATCAGTTACATATTTCGCATTTTCTTGAATAAATTCTCTACGAGGTTCAACTTTTTCACCCATTAAAACATCAAAAATCATATCTGCTTCCATTGCTTCATCTAACTCAATACGATTTAAAATACGATGTTCAGGATCCATTGTTGTTTCCCATAATTGATCCGCATTCATTTCTCCTAAACCTTTATAACGTTGAATTGAATACTTCGCACCTTCACCAAGTTTTGTTCTTAAATCATCAAGTTCTTCGTCACTATATAAGTAATGTTCTTCTTTTCCATGTTTTAATAAATAAAGTGGAGGTTGAGCAGCGTAAACAAAACCACCTTCAATTAAAGGTTTTAAATAGCGGTATAAGAACGTTAACATTAAGATACGGATATGACCACCATCGACATCGGCATCGGTCATGATAACAATTTTATGATAACGTAATTTATTAATATCAAAATCTTCACCAATACCTGTACCAAAAGCAGTAATCATACTACGGATCGTATCACTTGATAAAACACGATCTAAACGTGCTTTTTCAACGTTTAAGATTTTACCACGAAGTGGTAAAATGGCTTGAATACGACGATCACGTCCCATCTTTGCACTACCTCCGGCAGAATCCCCTTCGACAATGAAGATTTCACATTCACTCGCATCTCTTGATGAACAGTCCGCTAATTTCCCAGGCAATGATGTAATTTCCATTCCTGTTTTTCTTCTTGTCATTTCACGTGCTTTTTTCGCAGCTAAACGTGCATGAGAAGCAACAATTGCTTTTTCTACAATAATTTTGGCAGTATCTGGATTTTCTAACAAGAATTGATCTAATGATTTAGAAATAATACTTGAAGCAATTTTTCTTACTTCCGCATTTCCTAATTTTGTTTTAGTTTGTCCTTCATATTGTGGATCAGGGTGTTTAACTGAAATAATGGCTGTTAAACCTTCACGACAGTCTTCTCCTGATAAAGCATCATCTTTTTCTTTTAAGAAGTTTCCCTTTCTTGCGTAATTATTGATGACACGTGTAAGGGCTAAACGGAACCCTTCTTCATGAGTCCCACCCTCATGAGTATTGATGTTATTACAGAAAGAATAGATGTTTTCTTGGTAACCATCATTATATTGCATAGATACTTCAATCTTAATATCATTTTGCATATCTTCTACATAAATGATTTCATCATGGATCGGTGTTTTATTTTTGTTGATATAAGCAACATATTCCTTAATACCACCTTCATACATATAATCATGTTCACGATTTTGACCATCTCTTAAATCTGTTAAACTAATTCTTAATCCTTTATTTAAGAAAGCAAGCTCTCTAATTCTTTGTCTCAACACTTCATAATCATAAGTTGTTGTTTCTTTAAAGATTTCAGCATCTGCTTTAAAAGTAACTTTTGTTCCTTGTTTATCTGTTGGACCTACTTCTTTTAATGGTGCAACAGGTGTTCCCCCATTTTCAAATCTTTGATAATATTCTTTTCCTTCACGATAAACATTAACTTCTAACCATGAAGATAAGGCATTAACAACAGAAGCCCCAACACCATGTAGACCACCGGAAACTTTGTAGCCACCGCCACCGAATTTCCCACCAGCATGTAATACCGTAAAAATTGTTTCTACTGTTGATTTACCAGTTTTGGCGTGTTTTCCTGTTGGCATCCCACGTCCATCATCGATAACTTCAACGACATCATCATCTTTTAAAATAACTTTAATATGACTTGCATATCCCGCTAAAGCTTCATCAATCGAGTTGTCTACGATTTCCCATACAAGGTGATGTAACCCACGAGATGATGTTGTCCCTATATACATACCTGGTCTTTTTCTTACGGCTTCAAGTCCTTCTAAGACCTGAATGTCAGATTCATCATAGCTATGTTGTACTTTATTTTCTTCTGCCATTATTGTTCCTCCTTGCGATTTATATTAATCTTCTTTGCTTCTTTGATGACATGATGTTCTATTCCGTCAATAGAAGTTGTTGTAATAAAAGTTTGAATACGATTATTCAAAATATCTAACAATTTCGTTTTTCTTTGGTCATCAAGTTCTGATAAAACATCATCTAATAAAAGAATTGGGTATTCCCCTATTTCTTCTTTTATCAATTCAAGTAAAGCAATCTTGATACTTAAAACAATTGTTCTTTGTTGTCCTTGAGAAGCATATTGATGTGCACTTTTTCGATCAATCATTATTTTCATATCTTCTTTATGAATTCCATGAGTCGTACTTAAATACTTTAAATCCCTTGAAAATTCTTTTTTATATAACTTTAATAATTCCTCTTTATCTTTCTTTTTTATAAAACAAAGATAATGCAAATCAACATATTCCTCATTATCAGCAATAGATTTATAAATATCTTTTACATTTTTAGAAAGACGTTCAATAAAATTTTCTCTTTTTTCTATAACCTTTAATTGAACATCTACCATTTGTTCATCTATTGTTTCTAGATAATCATCATATTTTCCATTTTTCTTACTTAATAATTTAAGATACTGATTTCTCTCTTTTAATAAACGATTATACTTAGCAAGATAAAAAGCATAAATAGGTGATATTTTAGATAATTCTAAATCAATAAATTTTCTTCTAGTACTCGGTGATCCTTTTACTAAAGAAAGATCATCTGGTACAAATACTACAACATTTAAATAACCGACATATTCAGATATCTTTAAAATATCTTTTCCATCAATCTTGGCCTTTTTATTTTCTTTAGATAAAACAAGCTCTGCTTGATGATTTCTTTGATTAGAATAAATATTTCCCTTTACCTTTGCAAAATTATAATCAAATTGAATCATTTGATCATTGATATGAGTTCTAAAAGATCTACAAACAGATAAAAGATAAATAGCTTCTATAATATTTGTTTTTCCTTGTGCATTACCACCAATTAAAATGTTAATACCTTTATCAAATTCAATAAAAAAATGATCATAATTTCTAAAATGAGAAAGTTCTAAATTATTGATGAGCATTTATAATATAATGTTCTCCATTTACTTCCACTTCATCTTGATCATGAAGTTTCTTTCCTCTTCTTAATTCAACTTCACCATTTACTTTTACTTGACCATCTTTAATGACTATTTTTGCTTCAATGCCACTTGATACCACATTAACAAATTTTAAAAATTGGTCTAGCTTAATATATTCATCTCTTATTGGTATTTCTTTCATAATAACCCTTCTTTTCTATATAATTGTACTCAATAAGTATATCATAAAAATGATAAATATTCAAAATTTTGCGTTATATTCGTTATTTTTATTTTCTAATACCAAAAATCATTTTCTACAAAAAAGCTCTTAAAATAAAAATTAGTACCACTAGAAACAAAGAGACCATAAAAAAACTAAAAAAAAGAAGCTTTCGCTTCTTAATATGTTCTTACTGGTAAAACAAGTTGTAATAATTCATCAGAATCAAAATCTTTGATGATGAATGGTTTCATTTCTCCAGTAAATGAGATCTTAACTTTTTCTCCACTAAATGATTTAATCGCATCATTTGCATATTTACTACTAAATGAAATCGTAAGTGGTTCACCTTTATAGAAAGATGTAGATAAGTTTTCTTCTACAGATCCAATTTCTTGTTGATAAGAAGATAAAATAACTTGTTCATTAGACATATCTAATTTAACAATATTATTTTGTTCATTTAATAATAAAGAAACTCGATCAATCGCATTTAATAAATCAGAACGATTAATATCTAATTCATAATCAAATTCTAAAGGAATTAAACGTGTTGTATCAGGATAAGATCCATCAATCAAACGTGTTTGAATAATATTTTTACCTAAAACAAATAATACTTTACGATCAGAAACATAAAGTTCAATAGATTCATCAGCTTCAATAATCTTACTAATTTCATCTAAACTTAATTTAGGAATGGTAATATTAAAAGTAATATCTTCATCAATAGAAATAATTTTCTTAGCTAAACGATAACTATCTGTAGCAACACATTCTAAAACATGATCATGAGCTTTAAAGTTAATACCAGTTAAGATAGGTCTTGTTTCTTTATCACTTGCTGCAAATTTTGTTTCACCAATAATATTTTTTAAAACAAGTGAACTCATAATAAAATGTGTTCCTGTTTTGCTTAAATCAATTCTAGGATATTCCACTGCATCTGTTCCATTTAAGCTATATTCAATTTGACTTCCTTTAATACGTGTAAGTAATCCATCAATAATTTCAATTTCAATATCATCACTATTGATTTTTCTAACGATATCAAAAATATAACGGCTATTTAAAACAACAGCACCTTCTTTAATAATTTCTAAATCATCATCTTGATCAATAATTGTTTGAATTGTAATATCACTATCACTCCCTGTAAGAATTAATTGATCAGACTTTAAATCAAATTTAATTCCTGTAAGTACAGGTAAAGGACTACGAACAGAAACGGCTCTGGTTGCTTTAGATAAAGCGTTTAATAATTTTAATCTTTTAATTTTAAAATGCATACTGACCTCCTATATTTATATAATTAAAAAATAAGTTATTATTACTATTAGCATGTGAACAATGTGAACAAATACAAATTATCTTGTATTTATCAATGTTTTTTATATGAATAGTAATGTGCATTTCGTGTTGATATTGTGCACTAGAGTGTGCCTAACTTTTGTTTAATCTTATCAACAGCAAGCTTATAATCTGGATCTTTCTTGATTTTAGTTTCTACTCTTTTACAAGCTTTCATAATGGTTGAGTGATCTCGGTTAGAGAAAGTCACACCGATTTCACTAAATGTGACATCAAGTAATTCTCTCATTAAATACATACATATTTCACGAGGAGTTACTAAGTTACGGGTTCTATTTTTAGAAATAATTTGACTAATTGTAAGATAGTAGAACTCGGCTGTTGTTTTTAAGATAAATTCTTTTGTAAGTGGTTCTTGTGCTTTTTTTATAGTTTTTTGATCTTTGAAGACTTCAGAAGCAAAATTCATGTCTATGTAATTTGTTTGTTCCATGATACTACAGAAGAATAAACGTTTTAATTGACCTTCTAAAGAACGAATATCATTACAATAATTCATAACCATGAAGTCTAAAACATCATCTGTAATAATTAAATCTGTATTACCTAGATTTTCAATTTTCTTCTCTAAGATTGCTTTTGCAGTTTCAAATTCTGGTGGATCGATCCCAAAGGATAAACCAGATTTAAAACGACTGATTAAACGTTCTTCAATACCTTGTAATTCATCAGGCATTTTATCGCTTGTAATAACGATTTGATGATTACTATTAATAATTTCATTAAAGATATGAAAGAACATTTCACTACTTTTTTCTTTACCAAATAAAAATTGAATATCATCAATTAATAAAATATCAATATTACGATAATAACTATAAATATCATCAGTTGTATTTGTTTTAATTGAATTAATGATCTCATCAACAAAATCTTTAGAAGTAATATAACGAACAACTAAATCAGGATTTGTTTCTTTCGCACGATTTCCAATAGCGTTCAATAAATGGGTTTTTCCTAGTCCAGGATGACTATATAAAAATAATGGATTGAAGTTCTTTCCAGGATTTGTGGAAACAAGTAAAGCCGCATTTTGTGCCATACGGTTTGAATTACCCACAATAAAGTTAGAAAAAGTCATATCTGGATGAAGATGACTATCAATTTTAGGAACTTTCTTTTGTTTTAACTTCTTTTTATTATATTCTTCTTTTGAAAGAACATTAATTGTGATCGGTTTAGAGAAAGAATTAGAAAGAATCGATTCAATTTCTGATTGCTTTTCTAAAATAGGATCAATATTCCATTGTAAATCTGTTGTTATTGTGACTTTATTATCTTCAATTGCTTCTAGAGTTGCTGGTCTAAATAGTGAATCTAACATAATCTTATCTTCAACTATGTTCTGTTTTTCTAAAGTGTCTACACAAGATGTCCAAATTTTGTTTAAATCTTGCACTTTTTTCAACTCCTTTTCGCCTCAATTATATATAAGAAAGAACAACTTTGAAAGCAAAAAAAACCTGTCCACAGTCCGTGCACAAGTTTATTCACAAAAAAAGTGACCTATAACAACAATTTAGAGTACTTATTCACATTATTCACAAAATAAAAAAATCATATGAATATTGTTATTTGTGAAATTTGTGCATGTTGTATGGAATAAAAAACAATGTGCACAGGGAAGTTCACAAAGAAAAAGTGCTTGATATCATCATAATTTTCACTCATTCACATGTATGAATAACTTCATTCACCCTGTGAATTAAAGCGTGAATAAATAAGAAGAATGTCGAATTGTTAAGAAATCGTAAGTTCACAATGTGAATTTTATAAAAAAACGCTTATTTTAGGCAAAAAAAGCACTTTTCTTAATACCAGTAAAGTAAACATTTTTAGATAAAGTCACAATTGAATGTGCACATTGTTGTGTCTCTAAGAAAGAATTGTGAATTTATAATGGAAATCAAGCTTTTTTAAGGGCTTTTTTTGTAAAGTTTTAAATTTAGTACAATTTTGATATGTGAATTTAAGAAAATTTGTTAAGAAAAGATCAATTCACAATGTGAATATTTAAAAAAAGTGTGTCTTTTTTGGTTATTCACACTAAAAATAAGTATGTGATTATGAAAATGAAGTTAAATTATACAAAGTTCACATTTAGAAAGTGAATTTCTTTAGATAAAGAGAGTTCACCAATAATTGTGAACATCCTTACAAGGATGAAAATAAAGTAAGGAAGCAATGTAACGATAAAAAAAGTAGAATAATCGGTTAGAAATATAGAATTTAGAATTGACTTGTCACAATAATTCATATAAAATATGAGGGCATATGTTATTTGTATAAAAAGAAAATGAATTTTGGAGGTGTAAAATATGAAAAGAACATATCAACCAAAAAATAGACAAGAAAAAAGAGAACATGGTTTCATGAAAAGAATGAAAACTAAAAACGGAAGAAATGTTTTAAAAGCAAGAAGATTAAAGGGTAGAAAAAAATTAAGTGCTTAATTTATAAGGGATTAAAGAATATCACTTGATAGTGCATATTTATAATAGCTTGAATTAAGCTACAAGTTTTTTCATTAGTTTTGCCTATTAAAGAGGGGAAGAAAGAGTAATGAAAAAAACAAAAATGCTAAAAAAGAATTATGAATTTAAGGCAATATTTAACAAATCACAAATTAGTGGTGGTAAATATTTAGTTGCTTTTATAAAAAAAAATAAAAATATCCCATATTTACAACAAAAGGATATTTTCAATATAAATATTAATATTATTTTTTCTTCGTCTTGATTCTAAACAGTCTCTTCAGTCCTCGGCCTACTACCTGAAAGAAACTCAGTGACTTTACCAGCCGGTTCGATTCTATATATTTGTTTACTGCTCTCAATGTCGCCTTGTTGTCTCTTGTTGAAAATGTAAACCTTCCGTTTTGCTTCGTCACTATCGCAAAGCGCGGTATCCATTTCCCTTTAAAGTTTACTGATGCCATCACATAGTCTATCTCTTCCCATGGTATCTGGATATAGTCCTTGAGATTCTTTTCATTATAGAATTCAAATGCCTTGTCCCCTATCATCACCTTCCCATAGTTCGCCATCCCCAGATATGATGTCGCCGCTACTGTATAGTCTACTTTTGTATTCATTGACTGTACCATCTGTATTCTCCTCTTTCTCTGTATAAAAAGCTCGGTTTCCCCGAGCTTTTCTTTTACATGATTCCTATTAAATGTGCTCCAATACCTACTATGAATAATGCGATGATTATTATGATTGGTGACACTTTTTTCTTTAATAGCCAGCAGCATAGTAATGTTAATAATAATGCTGCAAGCCCTGGAATTAACTGATCCAAGTTTTGTTGTAATGTTGTTACTTTTACTTCATCTAATGCTGAAGCTCCCAATTGACTGTATGTTGTCAATGCTGACTTGATCCCTTCTGCTCCTGATGGCAGACTTGACCAGTCAATGAATGCTCCTGCTGATTGTGTTACTTCTGATACTGTTGGTGTAAATGAAATACTTACCCAGCGTTGTACCAGTGATCCGATTATGAACATCCCTAATAGTGATGCCCCTTGTGTGATCTTTCCTAATAGCCCTCCTGATAAGTCTTTCGCTATTGATGTTCCTACTTTGTATCCGAATTCTTGTGTATACCAGATGAATGCCATTCTGATTATGTTCCATGCAAAGAAGAATAGTAATGGCCCCACGATATTTCCGCTTAATGCAAGTGATGCTCCTAAGGCACCTAATATCGGTCTTAATGTAAACCAGAATACTGGATCCCCTACTCCGGCTAATGGCCCCATCATTCCGACCTTAACCCCTTGGATTGCCTGGTCGTTGATTTCTGCTCCATTTGCTCTTTCTTCTTCCAACGCTAATGTTACACCCATTACTGGTGCTGATACATATGGATGTGTATTATAGAATTCCATATGTCTCTTTAATGCTTCTATTTGATCCTCTTTATTTGGATATAGTCTTTTGATGGCTGGTATTATTGAATAACACCATCCTCCGTTTTGCATACGTTCATAGTTCCATGAACCTTGAAGGAACTGATGACGCCATGCAACAGACATACGATCTTTTTTTGTTAACTTATATTTTTCTGCCATGTTTATTTTTCTCCCTTCAAGATTAATAATCGTTTAAGATATCTCCTAATGGGTCTCCAGAACCTCCGGCTCCATTTCCTCCATTAGATCCGCCATTTTCTTTTAATCCTAAATAGATTAATGCTAATGCGATTCCAATTGCCCCTAGTGCAATTAATGTTAATTCTCCAATTGCTGCTAGTACGAACCCTAGTGCAAAGAATGGCCATGTTTCTTTTGTTGACATCATGTTGATTACCATTGCGTAACCTACTGCTGCTACCATTCCCCCACCGATTGTCATACCGTCTGCTAACCATGATGGCATTTGATTCAATGCCCCTGTTACTGCTTCTGCAGGGATGAAGCAAAGTGCAGCTGCTGGGATTGCGATTCTGACACCTTGTAATAAGATCGCTAAGATTTGCCAGATTTCAATTGATCTCATGTTTCCTTTTTCTGCTGCTGCATCCATGAAGTGTACCATTGGAATTGCAATTGTACGGCAGATCATTGTTAAGAATAATCCAGCTACTGAAAGTGGAATTGCTACTGCAATTGATGTTGAAATAGCAGTTTGCACATCAGTGCTTCCTCCTTCTAATCCTAACACCATGATGATTGCTGATGCTACTGATGCAAGTGCAGCATCAGGTGCTACTGCAGCACCTACGTTTGCCCATCCAAGTGCAATCATCTGTAGCGAACCTCCTAGAATGATTCCTTCTGTTGCATGTCCGCTTACGATACCTATTAAGGTACATGCCACTAGTGGTTGATGGAACTGGAATTCATCTAATACCCCTTCCATACCTGCTAGCAGGGCAACTATAATAATTAATATTACTGTTATGATTGACATTATAATTTCCTCCTAAGCATTTCCTAATTCGGCTTTTGCCTTTTTAAGAAGATTATCGATATTTTCTTTTGAATCACTTGGTACCTTGCGGATATCAAATTTGATTCCTTTCGATTTTATTTTCTCGATTGTTTTTACATCATCTTTATCCATTGCGATTGCTTTATTTACAACCACTTTTCCAATTGAATGCGCCATTGATCCGATGTTTAGTTCTTTGATCTCTACTCCACCTTCGATTGCTTTCAATGCATCCTGTGGTGTTTCAAACAGCAGCATCGCTTTTGTATTTCCAAATCGTGGATCCTTAGCTACCTTGATCATTTTATCAACTGGTACTACATTAGCTTTTACTCCTGGTGGCGCTGCCTGTTCGATCATTTTCTTACGAAGATCATCTCGTGCTACTGAATCTGATACTACGATGATTCGATTTGGATTTGTTGTCTTTGTCCATGTTGTAGCTACCTGTCCATGAAGCAAACGTGTATCGATACGTGCAAGTACATATTTAATCTTTCCGTCTCCGATCACTGTTCCTTCCGGAATTGCTCCTTGAACTGCTGCTTTTGTAGCTGCTGGAGCTGCTTTTACCGGTTCCAGTTTTTCAGGTTTTACTTTTACACCTTCTCTTGCAACTTCTACGATATGTTTTGCAATTTCATGTGCAGTTTGCATTGATAGACGAGAAGCATAAGCTTCAATCAGCATTGGCAAGTTCAAACCAGTAACGATTGCCCATGTATCTTCATGTCCGTCGATTAGTCCATTAGATTGATTAAAAGGTGTACCACCCCATAAATCAACTAAAAACAAGACCTGTTCCTGATTTTCGAATGTAGCAATTGCTTCTTCTATCTTTGCCTTTAAATCATCTGGTCCTTCGCTAGGCTGTAATGTTACAGCTTTTACATCCTGCTGTTCTCCAAAGATCATTGATCCGGATTGTAGGATTCCGTTTGCGAATTCTCCATGACTAGCAAGAATAATTCCTACCATCTTTTTCTCCTCCCTTTTAGTATGAATTTTTATTAATTTCATAAAACGATGTAACTTAATATTATTGAGAAAACTCTCAAACAATTAAAAAGACATTAACTGTACTCAAAAATATACAAAGTCTACTAGACTCAATATATAATTTTGTATAGTTAATGCCTGCTTGACCAGTTACACACTTTTTACATTTATAATTATACCATTTAATATCAATTATGTCTACTAATTATGTTGATTTTTTTATTATATCATAAAATAATGTTATTATTTAACTAAAAAAGTTAATATATTCTTC
>ERZ779866.1536-NODE-1536-length-23120-cov-9.499848_pt1 | contig 23120 bp, 20 predicted proteins | sample MGYA00511248_ERZ779866 | MGnify/ENA primary metagenome ERZ779866 (study PRJEB29588, sample SAMEA2155758) | human gut metagenome | biome: human gut; feature: human-associated habitat; material: faeces | place: Denmark | collected 2008/2010 ... | reverse complement strand
GGCGCGATACGCCTCCGGTAGGGTGGATAATAACGTTCTCCAGCCGGCGTGCCCCGTTTTCATAAATCTTTAAATCGCCGCGGCCCAACAGATTAGGCGAGACCTGCCCGGCGGTAAAATTGGTTTTGACTGAACCGAGATTGTTCATAAGCGTGCCTCCATTAACGAAAAATCTTCAAACGTCCGCGGACTGCCCTGCTGGGCATCGGTCAGGCGGGCTTTGGCAATTGCATCTTCCGCCAGTTTTCCGAGCAGTTCGGCACGACTGGTGCTTTCCGTCAGCGGCAGACAGAATTCAGCCGCCAGCCTGGCAATTAACGCTTCGCAGAAAAAGGCCGGAAAAGCACTTTCGTGCGGACGGAAAATATAGCTGATGGTTACGTCGGGCGCATCGGTATGCAGACGGTTTTCCAAAATACGATATTCAATTCCCCGCCCCCGGCTTCCCGAACCGGCGGAAATCACCCGCAGAAAGTCATTCGGAAGCAGATAGGCATACTGATAATCGGCGACCGGAACATTGGCCAGCCGCGGCAAAGTTTTCTGCGCTTTGGCAAAGCTCCACGGATAAGCCGAGAGCAGCCCGTCGCGCAGCAGCGGATAAAGGCTGTAAGCAATCTCGGCTTCGGCAGTGCCGTCCTCAAAGGAGGTAATTCCCTCGGCGCCGATTTTGAGCAAAGCATTTGAACAAATGCCGATATTGGTATAAGTCATCATTGTCTCCATAAAAAAGGGAGAGGCTCAGACGAACCTCTCCCGCCTTGTGCTATTAATGTGTCTGCGGTTTAGGCTTTGGCCGCCGTCGTAAAGTCGGAAGCTGTTACGACGCCGTCGGCGATGGCGGTTCCCGCCATAATCGCCGGACTGACCGAACTTTGCGCCTCGGCAACAGTCAGAATCATATCGCCAATTCTGGCAAAAGGCGCAATTTCGTTAAAATAACCGGACGCCGTAACGCTCTCAAGCGTGTCTGCCGTGGTGTAGTTCCAAAGGGTGAAACCGTTGGCATAAGCCATAACGCTGAAGTTTTTAGAATCAAAAGACATTTTTATTTCCTTTCCTGAGTAAATTAAGCCGTAACAGAAGATGCTTCTTTGCATTTGATGCGGACAATGCCGGTTTCATCAATCAGGCAGGCACCCTGGCTCATCATATTATTGACAAAGTGCGCCGCATGGTCGCCGTGCCAGGTGATGTCAGACTTGACGTCTTGACCCGAAGCATGGCCGACCGCCGTTTTATGAAAGATAAAACAGTCGCGGTTGGTGCCGGAAAGCGGCAAACCGGTATGCATAATCCAGTTAATGCCCAGCCATTTGCGGCTTTCGGTGCCCTTCAGGAACGGCAGATTGTCACCGGCATAATCAGAATTGGAAAACTCGGCAATGTTGAGCAGCGCATTCCATTGCAGGGGGCCAACAATGCCAAAACGCTGTCCGTCGTCGGGAACGTCATTTTCGTTGAGCTTGGCAAAAGCGTTCAAGATGTCGGTTTTGGACAAAGCCTTGGTATAATCGCCGACATCGTTGGCATTTGAGGCTTTGCTCAGCGCGTCAATAATCAGTTCGTCGGTTTTGCGTCCCAGCGCATAAGCGCCTGAAGAAGCGATAACGCGGCGTTCGTCAATGCTGAGCTTCAACTCGTCCAAAGCATCGACCCAATCACCGGCATAATAATCCTGCAGTTCGCATTCAATCGGCGTATGATCAATGCTCATGACCGGAACCAGGCCGTGACGCGCCTTGCCGGAAGCAATGCCCTTGCCGACGCGCTGAAACACGGTTGACGAACCTTTGACATTATTTTTATAACGAACGGTATTTTTCAATTTCGAACCCATCTGCTGATAAGCCAGATGCACATCGGCTTCAAAATTTTTGATAAACGACTTGGATACTTCTGTAGACATAATCTTTTCCTTATATTTGCAAAAATCCGCTTTCGGAGAAGCGGATTTTTCAGGTTAAAACACGTTACTATTTTATTTTTCCGGATAAAGCTTTTCAAAACCGCGGGTTATTTTGGCGATATAAGCGCTGTCCTTATCCCGCCAATAGCGCGGATCTTCCATCATTTTCCGCAGACTGGCCTCACTCAGTTCTCCGGTCTCCGCGCCCTCTTTCAACAAGGACGGTTCGGCGGAAGACATCATATTGTAAAGCGCAATGACGCCCTCGGAAGTGGAGGCCAGCGCATCATAGACCTCGGGATTGACATTTTGTTTTGCCCAGGCCGAAAGCTGACGCGAAACCTCGTTAAACTTGTCGCGGCCGCCAAAGTGACGAGCCAGTTTTTCCAGCTGGCGTTCCGCTTCAAAATTGACGCTCATCTCATCCAGTACCGGCAGAACCCTTTCGCCCGCCAAATCATAGACCAGCTGCGCCTGCTCGTTGGTAAATCCTTTTTCATAGAACCTTTTTAAGATGTCTTCATCCACATCCAACAGCGGGCTCGGAATGTTGATGCGATACTGGTCATAGCTTTCGGGAATATTGCGGAGATTGGTCTCCACCAGATTGTCGTCCCGTTTGGCCAGATCATTATAAGCGGCAATAAGTTCATCAAGTTTCACCTGTTTTTTCTGTTCGTCCCAGAAAGCATCCGGCAGACCGGACGGACGCCCGGACGTCTGGCCGGAAGACTGCCGCGATGCGGAAACATTCAGCAGATTTTCATTTTCCTGACTTTGCATTTTTGTTCCTTTCTAAAAATCAGATTTTTTGCAACCGCTGAGCGCCTCAATATATTTCACTAAACGTCTCTGCCCTTCCAGATACCTAAGTTCGGCATCTGAGGCATCGGGACCGAGGCAGCGCTCAAGAGTTACTTTTCTCAAAAAAGAGAGGACGAATCTGCCCTCTCCGGTTATAAAACACCCGGCAAACATCCGCCGGACTTCTTCATCCGGCAATGCCGAGGCGTTATATTCATTCAGCGGCATCGGCAATATTTCCCTGCGGTCGTTCGTTAATCAGCGTTGCCGGAACGTTCAGAATCCGTCCCAGGGTTTTGGCGGCTTCAAACATATTGACCGCCGAAAGCCCGTCCATGCCCAACGCCGTTACCAGATTGATCCATTCGCTGATATTGCTGACGTCTTGTCTGGCCTGAAGCAAAGCCAGCGGAGACTTATACTGCAGGTCGACAATCTTGCCGTCCAAATCAAAGTTCATAATATCGCCGCGGCGCCGCAGAATGTAAAAAGCCCTTTTCAGCAGCGGGGTCAGAAGTTCGCTTTGCAGACGTCCGAAGCTGGCGCCCAGGATGCGGGCAATTTCCGCCGAGCGTTCCAACACCTCGGTTGCCGTCATATTCGGAACATTTACCTGCGAAAGGCGATCGGCCAGCAGTGCATGGTTAATCCGGCGTTGCAGATTTTCCAAAATCAACTGCGAAACGTCAAATTTTCCCGGTGCCTCAAGCGGCGTCAGTCCCTTGGAACCGACCGCCTTGGGAATGATGGCGCCGGGAACGAGCTTGATGTTGGCCGGATTGAGAATGCCGTCGTCATCGGCCTGCCAGATGCCGGTCACCGAAATTGACGCGTTTTTCAATATCAGTTCCACCACCTTGTTGGCGGTTTTAATGTCAGGCAAAGCTTTCATTACCGGCGAACGACCGTAAACCTCACCCGGCGCTTTCAGCCAGCGGAAATTTATGAACGGCGAGGTTTCAAAAACGCCTTCCCGCAGCACCAGATTGTCTTCGGGACCGGAATTTTCGTCCCAGACGAAAGCCGTATATTCATATCCCGACTGCCCGAAACTGCCGTGCCGCGGAATAACGGCCTCAATCAGGGTCAGACGAAAATTGCCGTCAGAGTGAAAACGCTCCTCCCACAACGGCGGCACTTCCGCTTTCGGAAACCGGAGACGGATACTCTCCAAACCAATTTGCGAACAGCGGAAAGTGGTGTCTATTTTACCGTCCGGGCTTTCTTCCAACGCAATCTCGCGCAACGGAACCGCGTAAAAGCGGAAAGCCGACGCCTCGCCGACCGGCGCTTCTTCAAACATCAGGCAGGCAGTGCCGGCCGTAACCAAGTCCAGATAGCACTGATGTATTTCCACGGCAAAATTGGAATGCTCAAAATTCTGCATCATAATTTCCGAGGTTTTTTCCAATGTTTCCGCAACCCGGGAACGTTCTTCCTCCGAGAGTTCTTCACCGCCTTTAAGGCCAAACCATTTGGCCCAGGGCGGCGTCAGTTCCGACAAAAGCGAAGACGCCAGCTGATCGACGGCATCAGGTGCGGTTCCGTCAAACAAATGCAGATTTTTTTTGCTTCCGTAATCGGTGCCGATACTTGTCATCCCGACATTTTCCCGCTGCGGCAGCGCATATTCGTAACATTCCTGCCAGTGGGGAAGCCATTGCTGCTTTCGGTTCTCCGCTCTTTTGAAGCGTTCGATAAGTTTTTCTATTTTACCGTTCATCGGTTATTCTCCGAGCAGCTTTTTGCGGTTCAGTTCCATATTTTTCAAATCCAGCAATCCGTTGTAAGACGTGCGGATGGTGCTGTCCATTCCCCGGCGCTGGCGCTCAAGCGCTTTTTTGCGCTCTTCTTCCGCCTTTTTTTCGGCATCCTGCGCCGAAGTGTCTGCCGCCGGGACTTCTATTTTCGGCGAACCGCCGCTGAATACTCCTCCCATTTCTTTCTCCTCATAATTTATGTTATAAAAAAAGCCCCGAAAAAAAAATCGGGGCAGTTAAGTTTAGGTTATCTTATTGACCACTTTCGACAAGATGTCTTCCTTTTTGGCATTCTGCTTTTCCTGACTGCGCTTGACAACGGAAATGCCCAGTACGCCCAGGGCCACGCTCCACAACGACGTAGTTTCCACCAAAGCGCCGATAATATCGGCGGCATTGGGATAATCGGCCAAAACCACATAACAAATTGTAGACATGGTCAGCAGCCAGGCTGCGGCAACCGAATAACCGAACGCCGGACGCCAAAAGCGGACAAAACGATCCTCGGAAGCAATCTCGCGGCGAATGGTTTCATTAATCACTGCCAAGGTTTTGTCATCATATTCGCCTTCAATTTCCTGCATTCGTTCCGCATGACGATTGACTTCGGAAATCTGTTCGGCAGAAATTTCGCGGTTTTTGATGGCGCTGCTGACATCAAGCAGCGCTGAACCTGCTTTTTTGGCGCAATCGGCATCCAGACGCCCCAAAGATGAACTTACAAACTTTATCAAAATCGGCAGGCCGATTTTTCCCAAAACTTTGCTTATCACCGTTTGCTCTCCTCAATATCGTTATAAAAAACATGGCTGCCGATTTCCGCGCAGGGAATCTTGCCAATTGACCACCGGGGACAAACGTTCCTGGCATGATAATGCGTGGCGCCGCAGGTTTTGTCTTCCAGCAGACCGGCGGCCGCCCGTCCGGCTATCCTTTTGCAGGCCGCGTATACAGGATCGGAATCGTTAACCCGCAGCAATTTGCGATAGTTCGGATCATCGGTGTTCCAACAAGAAAACTGCCGCGGTTTCTGGCAAACCCCGGCAATATCGTTTCCCCACCAGTATTTTCCGCCGCGTTTCCGGCTGAACGCCACCCGGTTCAGAATGACCATGGCCACGGCCTCCTGTCCGGCCAGCGGTTCTCCCCTGGCCTCTCCCCAAATGGTTTTGGCCAGAATATCGGTTGTTAAGTTTGTCATCTGTTTTTTCCCACCTCGTCTAGTTTCTTTTCAATTCTCAATAAATGATTGGTTAAACGGTCTTCAACATCTTTAAGATAGTTGATGGAAACATAGTTTCTGGCAACGTGCAGCTTGAAGTCAGCCAAAGCTTCCCTGACGGAAGCCATGCCTTTTTCCGAACTGTTTTTCAAAACCGCCAGATCTTGATCCGTTTCTTTGCGGTTTCTGGCCATCATTCGAAACAATGTCACAAAAACCGGGAGCTCGACCATGGCTACCCAGCTGGTTAATTCACTAAACATCGTTTATATCCCTTATAGTACGTCAAATCCGGTTCGGGCGGCAAACTGACGGTTCGTGCCCTGCCATGTGTTTATGCGCGTTTGCGAAACGTCCGACACAAAAGCAGGCAGACGCACAGGCTCGGAAGCCAGACATCCGGCGACAGCGTCAAGAGCATCGTCGTGATGAGTGCCGCCGGGACAAAATTCGCGCATTTCTTCAATGAACGGCGTCGACCATATTTTCTTATGAACATTCAAAGCCCTTTCAGCCAGCAACACTTCAAAAGCCTGAACAATGCGCAACGCCTTATTGGCATTGGAACTGGCTTCCAGCACCGCGGCCCGGTAATTTCTCTTTTGCAGCGTCTGTTTTAATATCCCCGGCAGAAACTTTCCGATGCCGTTGACCTCAATCCTGACCGACGACAGGCAATTGCGTTCCAGGAAAGCGGCGACAACGCCGCATTGCTGCGAAGCAATGTTTTCATCCGAACCGCCTTTGATTTTGATATACTCCAAATCATGCAGCCAATAGCGTCCTTCCTCATCGACAAAGACACAGGCAATGACCGAATTGTCCCCTTTGGCCGAAGCAAAAGACGGATCCCACCAGCAGGAGGCCGAAAGCATCCGTCGGCCGCCGATTTTCAAACAATCGCGTCCGTTGGCAGAGCTGACGCTGATTTCGCCGTCATACGGACAAAGGCGTTCCGGATCAAGAATACTGTCTTTGATGTTAACCGGTTTCAGCATCATCTGCGAAAGGAATTTGTTCTCCCCCGAACGCTGCCGGACAGAAGCAATTTTTTCAACCGAAAAACGCTCCGGCCAGTTTGATTTACCGTTTTCATCCAAAATGGGAATCTCCATTTTTTGAAAATCCAGCAAAAACGGTTTCTGTTCCGGCCGTGACCGATCAAAGCCGGTTTGATATATGGTATAAAACGTATGCGGCGTCCCGATATAAAGCTGCATGCCGTCCGGCGTCAGAATATAGTCCAGCTCGTCCAACCGGGTTCTGAGTTCCTGCCGCTTCAGTGCCGAATCACAATTTTTGGGCACTTCCACATCATCGCAGATAATCAAATCCGCACGCAGACCGGTGATGTTGGCTCCCAGACCTTTGGCCAGCATGGACGGATCACGCAGTTCACGCTCGCGAAGAATCGTAAACTGATCTGAAGCCCATTGGTCCTGATGCGGCGGTTTCATATCAGCGGTAAGCGGATGGCGTTCAATAATACGCTTGACATTGCGCACCATCTTTTTTGCCAGCGCATGATCCGCAGCCATAACCAATATCCGCAGAGCAGAATTGCGATACAGGCACCAGGCGCAAAACAAGCCGACGATCGTCGACTTGCCGGAGTTGCGAAACGCCATCAGCAGACCTTGCCTTGAAGCTGTTCCGCTCCAGAGTTTTTCCAGCCAGAGTGACATTTTTCTCTGGTGTTTGGGAACGTTTAATCCCTGAAGCCGCATCCAGACATAAACAAAACCGAAAAATCCGATTTTCTTTCGCAACCTTGTCATTCTTCGTCCTTAAATTGTTCACATTCCGCTTCTGCTTCGTTAAGCAAACGTTCTAAAAAACCGTCCGTTTCTTCCGCAGGCGGCAGTTTTATCTCGTCTTCGGTCCAGCGGGCGATCACTGTCTCCTCGTAGGTCTTGCGAGCGGCGTCGAGGTATTTCTGCACTCCGGTAGCCTCGTACATGCGGATCAGCGTCAGGATGATCCACTCCGAGTCGTCGGTGTAGGCATTGCCGAAACCGTAAGTTCCCCAATAGCTGTTGCCGTAGTTGTTGCCCTTGTTGTCGTACCATTTGGACATGTAGCCGGCATAGGTGCTCCGGCGGGCGTCGCCTTCGGGAATACGCAGGTAAGCGTCGATGAGCACGTCCATCGCATGAGCCTGCGGCCAGTAGCAGTAGGTCGATTCGTTCGTGCGGTCCTGATCGGTATACCAGAAGGTGCCGCGGTCGGTATTCATGAAATTCTCGATCAGCTTCTCGTCGATCTTGTCGGCATGGGCGGTCCAGTCCTCCCCATAAGCGGGTTCGAGCTTCTCGGCCGGATCCACCACCTCTTTGCCGTAGTATTTGTCGTCCACCTCGCAGGCTCCCAGCAGGGTCGCCGCGGCGGTAAGCGCTAAAATGTATTTTTTCATAAGTCTGTCGTTTTTTACCGGGGGGGGGCACGCCTTGCGGAGCGCGCCTCCCCCGGAGAGTTGGTTAATCCAGATACTCGATATAGTTGTAGTAGTGCTCCGTATCGGGACTCATGTTGAGCTTGATGTTCACCCGCTTGGAGTCGTTGCCGCGGTAGGCGTGGAGCATCTTGAACGCGCCGGCATCGTCGCCGTTCACATCGGCGATCGGCCAGAATACGCGGAAGCGCGAATCGTTCTCGGCAGGCTTGGAATTCAGGTCGCCCGTCATGCCGGGATTGGCGCCGAACTTGGTCTTCACGCCGTCCACCTCGGCCCAGAAGAAGTAGCGGTCGTCGTCCCAGTCCCTCAGGTAGGGCACCACGCCTGCGGCATACCAGATGCCGTTGCCCTGATAAGGCAGCTTGATCTGCTTCTCGGTATGCTGGGTCTTGACGTTCGGCGAGAGGTAACGCATGTTCTCGATCTTCTGGAGCTTCGCCGTGCCTGCGCCGAAGTCGAGCAGGATGTAATAGATGGCCTCTTCGGACGAGACGACGCTTGCGTCGCTCTCCCGGATCGCACCGCCTTCGACGACGAACTTGCGCGCATCGGCCGTATCGCCGTCGGTGAAGTTGTACCCTGCGGCGTCAGTCGTCAGCTTGGTGAAAATCTCGAATTTGCCAGCGCCCAGCGCCTTGAGGGCCTGATAGCCGGAACCGAACTCCGAAGCGGCGCCCGTGATGTAGGCGGCGGTCGGAATACCCTTCATGCGGGTAACCGTGAGCTTGCGGCCGGAGGAGAGCGCCGTCCACGAAAGCAGTTTGCTCTCTACGGCCCAGTACAGGTCGCCCGTGCCTTCGGCGGCAATGCCCGCGGCATCGGCGATCGACTCCAGCTCGGAGAAGGAGACGTCCACGGAGCCGTTATACTGCGCCTCCTTGCGGCCGACGGCCTTTTCCAGCGCAGCGTCCGAATAGAAGACCAGCGTATAGCTCGTCAGCTTGCCCGCAGGGTCCGAATCGGGAAGCTTGTTCCACGCGAAGGTCTGCTTGGCGCCCGCCTGCGCATTCAGCACGACGGAGGCGTTGTCATCGGGCGAGATCAGCGTCACGGGAGTGGCTTCGGGCGCGAAGTCGAATTCATAACGGTGGTAGTACGCCTCGGCTTCGGGCGAGCAGTCCACGACGATCGTGCAGGTGACGTTCCTCAGCACGGCGATATGCTTGAAGGAGTAGTCCCACTGATTGATATTGCCCGTTTCGCGCATTGACAGCCTGTACTGCGGCCCGGTCAGGCCGGAGGGCATGTCCGAATCGCTCATATCGCTCGACGAGTAGCCCCAGATGTAATCCGTGCCGTCGATCACCGCGTCGAAACGGTAGCGGTTGTCGCCGTCCCAAGTGATCTGACGCTTCCAGACGCCGTTGCCGGCATATTCCATCACGGCATCGGGATCGGGCGTCCAGCACCAGTGGTATTTCACGCTTTCGATCTTTTCCATCTTCACGGTACCGGCCTTGAAATCGACCAGTACGCGGTAAACGCCGTCGCCCGTGCCTGCGGCGTCGGCGCCCTCGGTCAGGCGGCCTTCGGCGACGCCGAACGTACGCTTGCTGCCCGCCGCATTGCGGTTGATGAAGCTGAACGAGCCGGTGAATCGGGTGTAAATCTCGAACTTGCCGTCGCCCAGCTCGCGCATCTGTTTAGCCGCGGCGGGATCCGTGCCGAACTCGGAGCCTTCGCCCGTCACGTAGAGGTGGTAGGGCGCGTCGATCGAAGCATAGCGCTTGACGGTGAGTTTGTGCGGCTCGGCCGGCGAAAGCTGTTCGGCTCCGCCCAGTCCGGCGCTGACCGTCCAATAGAGGTCGCCCGCAGCGTCAGGCTCGATGCCGGCGTCGCCGGCAATCGCATTGAGCTGGCTGTGGAGCATCTTCAGCGAGGACTTCTGACCATTGTTGTCGGCCAGATAACGGCCGATCTCCTTTTTGGCCGCATCGAGGAAAACCACGGTGTAGACGGGAGTTCCGACCTTGGAGACCTCCCATTCGAAATAAAGGTTGGCATCGGCCTGTTCGATCAGATCGAGGGCGTAGCCGTCCGACGGATAGAGCAGTTTTTCGACCGCGCTGAAGCCGGTATCGTCATATTCCGTATGCTCGGTACAGGCCGCCAGTGCAAAACCCGCGAGCAGCAGAACAACCAGTTTATTCAGTATGTTTTTCATAGGTTCAATTATTTTTTAGCCGACGATCTCGATTACATGCGTACAATTCTCCACGTCACCGGACATAATCAGGGTGATATCGACTTTCTTACCGTTAAAATCGCTGTGGAACTTAAACTTTTCGGGACCATAGGCATCCCCGGTAAACAGATTCTCGGTCAGAATGTAATACTCCGCGCCGCTCAGCGCGCTGGGGCTGCTGTCGTTGCCTTTCGTACCGGCCCATACATACGTAACCCCGTCGAAAACCGGATGGAAGTTGTAACGCTGGTCGAGTCCCCAGCTCTCTTCCCTGAATTTGACGTTGTAATCGGAGAATTTCCAGCAGCCGTTGCCGATATACTCCATATTGCCGTTGTCTTCGGTGCGCGGTGCGAAATTGAATTCCACGCGGTCTATATGCTCGAAGGTGATTCCGCGGACATTGAGGTCGAGCTTGATGCGGTAGACACCCGATCGGTCGATCGTGGCGGGTTCGGCGCTCTGGTCATCCAGCACGCCGTTGACGACCGTATAGGTCGTGCGGTCATCGCCCTTCGAGCTGACGAACGTAAAGCCCTTGCCGGCTTCGAGCTGCTGATAGAAGGTAAACTCGCCGTCGCCGGTCCTGCGGCCGACACAGGCATTCTCAAGATCGCTGCCGCCCTCGGTAGCTTCGCCCGTGAGGAACAACTGGTCCGGAATCACATTGAAGCCCAGCAGACGCGTCAGTTCCAACCGGCGGGGCGTCGCAACCACAGGCGCGGTATCCACGCCCCGGCTCGACACGACCGACCAATAGACGGCACCGTCGGCCCCGACGTCGATGCCCGCGGCATTGGCGATGCGGTTGATCTCCTTGTGGACAATATCCACGCTGGTCGACGAACCGGCGTCACAACGGTAAATGATCTCGCCGCCGGGCTTGCCGAAGAAGACCACCTCGTAATGGGGAAGCTGTCCGTCGGCAGCCAGCGCCGGCTCCCACGAAAAACGGAGCGTCGCCGTCGAAGCGCTCTGCAGCTCCACGTAATAGTTGTCGGCCGGCAGCAGCAGCGTCTGCACCGGAGTGACGCCTCCGGGCTTGTACTCCAAGTCTTCCGAGCAGGAGATGCCCGTAAGGACGAGGGCCGCCATCAGTATGTTCAATATCTTTTTCATTGTTTTCGATACTTTTTTGATTGACGATTAATAACCCGAATTGTTGGGCAGCAGCGTCGGCACGAGCTGCGTTTCGGAGAGCGGAAGCGACCAGAGGATGTCCCGGCTGGAATTGAACTTGAATTCGTCGATCTGACGGCCTCCGTTCAGCTCCTTGGCGCCGTAGACCGCACCGTTCAAAAGGTCGATGACGCCCTGCGACTTGGAGTCCTTGTAATTGATCCAGCGGATCAGGTCGAAGTAGCGCAGTCCTTCGAGCGCCAGCTCGACACGGCGTTCGTCGCGTACGATCTGGGTGTAATCGCCCGACGAGGGGAAGTCGGTGCCGCTCAGCCCCGCACGCTGGCGGATCGGCTTGATCGTCTCGTTCCACACCGCGGCGTCCATCTCGTTCAGGTACGCCTTCGCCTCGGCGTACATCAGCAGCACGTCGGCATAACGCATCATGATGATATTGGTCCACATTTCAAGGTTCTTGCCGTGGGTCGTATCGAAATACTTGCGGGTGTAGAAGCCCGTGGGCGAACCGTTGTCCGTACCGGCCTTGTCGTTGCCCGAAGTCACGTTGATCGTGCCTTTGGTCACGTATTCGCCCTTATCGTTGCGGTCTTTCCACACATAGCCGTTGTAGACGACCGTAGCGGTCAGACGCGGATCGCGGTTCGCATAGACGGTCTTGTCCGCGGGAACCGAGCCGTCGGCATTGAGGTAGCTGTCCACCAGCGCGCGCGTCGGAGCCTTCTGGCAGAGGTTGGCGCCCATCGTCAGGGGAACCATCGAATAGAGCGTGGACCACTGTTTGTTCAGCTCGACGGCGGCATAGTCGAGGATCACCTCGCTGTTGTATTCGGCGGCCGAGGTAAAGAGGTATTCATAGGCCGGAATGCCGTCGCCGGACCCTTGGGTCAGCAGGCTGTAGGTGCCGTAGGTGCCCTGCTCGTGGATGAGCTTGTCGCAGATATCGGCGGCCTTGCGCATGTTGTCCGAAACCGAATTGCCGGTGCGCTGCACGTTCTCGTACATATACATACGCGCCTTGAGCACCATGGCGGCGGCTTTGGTGATGCGGCCGTTGTCGTCGGCTTTCAGTTCGTCGCGGGTGGGCAGGTCGCCGACGATCTCGTCGAGTTCGCGGTGCAGCGCACTCATCACCTCCGGATAGGGAGTGCGGGAGACGCGGCGCGACTCTTCGAGCGAAATATCCTGCAGGAAGAAGGGAATGTCGCCGTAGAAATTGGCCAGACGGAAATAGAGGAATGCACGGATAAAGCGGATCTGCGCCTTCATCCCGGCGAGCCGTTCGGGGTCCATGCCCGGCACCTCGTCCACGAAATTCATAAAGACATTGCAGGTCTTGACACCCTCGAACACCCATTTCCACTCGCTGCGGAACAGTCCCGTGTTGGGCGTCGCCTGCCCCATGCGGATCGTGCGCGTGTCGGGATTGCCGCGCTGTTCGTACAAGTTGTCGCTCAGGGCTTCGTCCTGCCAGATCTTGTCGTGGCCAAACATCTGGTTGTAGGCCATGTTGAGCACCATGTTCGCACGTTCGGGCGAAGTCCAGAAAGCCTTGTCGGTAAACTTGTTGGTAGGCTCCTGATCCAGATCGTTGCAGCCTGCGAGCAGCATCGCTCCGGCGGCGAACGTCACGGTGATATATTTTAAAATCGTCGTTTTCATAGTTTTCGCCTTTATTTAAAATGTGATGTTCAGACCGGCGCCGAAGTAACGCAGGTTCGGGTAGTTGCGGCCTGAGTTGGCGCCGCCCGAATTCATGTTCGAGCCGAACTCCGAAGATTCGGGGTCGATGAACGAACAGTTGCTGAACGTAAGCAGGTTCTGGGCGTTGAAGTAGATCTTAAAGCGCTTGACGCCGAATTTCATCGAAATCCGTTCGGGAAGCGTATAACCCAGCTGGATGTTCTTCAGGCGCAGGTAACTGCCGTCGAACATGTAGAGGTCCGAACCCATGCGGTAGTTGTTCTGGTTCGAGGGGTCCGAAATATCGGTCAGACGCGGCCAGCGGGCGTCGGTGTTGGTCGGGGTCCAGAAGTCGAGCTGGTGTTCGTACATCGTGTAACCGTAGTTGGAGTGGAACGGCTCGATCAGCTCGCCGCGGACCATCATGTCGCGCTTGAGAACGCCCTGCAGGAAGATCGAGAGGTCGATGCCTTTCCATGCGACGTTGTAGGTGAAGCCCAGCGTGTAGCGCGGGAAGGCGTTGCCCAGATAGTAGCGGTCGTTCTCGTCGATGGTGCCGTCGCCGTTGCGGTCCTTGAATTTCACGTCGCCCGGCTTGACGCTCTTGCCCGTCGGCACGGCCGAATGGGCGATTTCGTCATAGCTCTGGAAGAAGCCGTCGGTCTTGTAACCGTAGTAGGAGTTGAACGGCAGCCCCTCGCGGGTGATGCGCCAGAACTCCTCCTGTCCGGAAATATCCTCGAAGCCCTCGTATTTGAGCACCTTGTTCCACGAGTCGCCGATGTTGAACTGGAAGAAGTGCGACCAGTCGCGTTTCTTGAGCGCATAGCTGAGCGTCAGCTCCCAGCCCTGCGTGCGCATCTCGCCGGCGTTGTAGTTCTGCAGCTCGGTGCCCAGAATCAGCGGGGTCTGGGGCTTGACCAGAATGTCGGTCGTATGTTTGTTGAAGTAGTCGAAGCCGAGGTTGAGCTTGCCCCGGAAGAACGAGGCGTCGAAACCGACGTTGAAGGTCTTGGACACCTCCCACTGCAGGTTGTCGGTACCGAGCTGGAAGCCGGCGCCGCCGACGCCCACGTTATTGAAGGCATAGGTGTTCGAATAGACGTTGTAGGTGGTGAAGTACTGGTAGTCGCCCACCGACTGGTTGCCCAGCGTACCGTAGGAACCGCGGATCTTCAGGTCGCCGACGTTGTCGCGGTAGCTCTCCATGAAAGCCTCCTGCGAGAGACGCCAACCCAGCGACACGGAGGGGAAGAAGCCCCAGCGCAGGTCGGAACGGAATTTCGAGGAGCCGTCGTAACGGAACGAGAATTCGGCGTAGTAACGGTTGTCGTAGTCATAGGCTGCGCGGCCGAAAACGGAGGTGAGGCTGGTGCGGGTCGTGTTTTCGGGCGTCACCGAAGACCGGCCGTCGCCCGAAATGACAGCCTCGGTGCCGTCGCCGTTGATACCCAGATCGGGGTCGGCCCATTTGAAGGAGATCTGGTTCGCTTCGGAGGTGTAGGACTCGTTCGAGGCGCCTAACAGGGCGGCCACATGGTGCTTGCCGAACGTACGGTCGAAGTCGAGCATCAGCTGAGAATTGATCAGGTAGGCGCGTTTGTTCCAGTCCTCCGACTTGTTGTCGTTGTTGGCCGAACGGCCTTCGCCGACCGGATTGCCCGCAGCGTCGGTATTGTAGAACATCACTTCGTGCGTCCGCGTATAGCGGTGATCAGCGAAGATATCGGCACCCAGCACGCCGCGCAGTTTCAGCCCGTCGATGATCTTCACCTCGGCCGACAGGTTGGCGTTCACATAGTCGTTGCGGTACTTGTTGTAACCGCCCTCTTCGAGCAGGCCCAGCGAGTTGCGGTCGGTCAGTTTGTCGTTGAGCAGGTATTTGCCCGTGACGGGATCGTACTGACGGTAATAGTAATAGGTGGGAATACGCATCGCGTTGGCGATGGTCGAACCGTCGGTCGTCGTCTTGCTGTTCTCGTGCGAATAGGAGAGCAGGGCCGTTACCTTCACGCGTTTGTATTCGGTGGTGATGTTCGTACGGAAATTGTAACGCTGGCGGCCGTAATCGGGACCTTCGAAGTTGCTCTCCTGATCGTAATAGCCTGCCGAAATCATATAGGTCGTATTGGCGCCGCCGCCCGATACGCTGACGTTGTAGTTCTGCTGCATGGCCGTCCGCAGAATCTCGTCCATGTAGAACGTGCCGTTGCCGTGCGCCTTGAGGTCGCGGATCTGTTCGGCGGTAAAGGCGGGAGCCAGCCCCGAATTGGCTTTGGAAATGTTGAGCAGCGTGGCGTTCTGCCAGCCTTGAACGGGCGTGTAGAGCACTTCGGGCTGCTGCCAGCCGACCATAGCCGTGAGTTCGACGGTCGGAGCCTGATTCAGCTTGCCCTTCTTGGTGGTGACCAGCAGGACGCCGTTGGCGGCGCGCGAACCGTAAATGGCAGCCGTACCGGCATCCTTCAGCACCGAGACGTTCTCGATGTCCGAGGGATTGAGCTTGTTGAAGCTGGCGTTGTCCGACACCAGACCGTCGATGACGATCAGCGGTTCGTTGTTGTTCATCGTACCGATACCGCGGATGTTGATGTTGAGCTGGTTGTCGGCGGGGTCGCTGCTTCGCTGCTGGATGACGAGGCTGGGCGAAGTGCCCTGCAGCGCCTGCGTCAGGTTAGCGACGGAACGTTCGGTGATGGCTTCGGACTTGATCTGGTCCACGGCGCCCACCGCACGGCGGCGGGTGGTGGTGCCGTAGCCGATGACGATCACTTCGTCCATCAGCTGCGCGTCTTCCTTCAGCGTCACGTTCAGCAGCGTGCGGTTGGCCACCGGAAGCGTCTGCGTCTCGTAGCCGATGAACGAGAAGTCGAGTTCGGCATCGGCGGCGCACTGGATCTGGTATTCACCGTCGATACTGGTCGAGGTTCCGACCGAAGTACCTTTGACAATGACGGTAACGCCGAGCAGCGGCGCTCCTGCGGCGTCCTTCACAACGCCCTTGACGGTGACCTTGGATGTCTGGGTCAGGGGGCTGGCATTAACGGTTGCGGCTGCAAACCCAAGGGGGGGGGTAATCAGCAGCACCAAAACCGTCAGCATGATTTTGTGCCCAAAATTGGTCATAGATATTGTTTTTTGGTTTAGTTAAAATATACTCCCCGCACCCGGTGACGCGGATGCGGTTCATGGATTCAGAAAACGGGAAAATAACAGGATAAATTACGGGATTCCGCAAAAAAATCGGCGGAAAGGATCAGACAGGAGTTTTTTTCCATAGGCTAATCTGGTTTTAAGTTTTAGGTTAAACGGTTGGTTTTTCGTGAAAACAAAGTTGAGAAATAAGATGCGGACCGAAAAATATACGGACGGCAAATTTCTCCGCCGTACATGATCCGGTACTATTTTGTCACAAAATTGTATTTTCCGATCCGGGACACAAACGTACTCCCGGCACCGTCCCGCACCCCCGAACGGCGGTTTTCACGCCGTTTTATGACAATTCGGGCACAAAACCATACAAACCGCGTCACAACGCCGTCCTGACACAAAAACTCCGGCCCGGCTTTACAGCCGGGCCGGAGCGCCTAATTATACCACTTAAAAACTTGTTACTTCACATCCGGACGGATGAAAGTGCCGCTCACCGGAAGCACGTCGTCGATGCCGTTGTCCGAAACCGTCATGGCGAATACCGCCACGTTCTTGTTTTCGGGCAGCGTCACCGTCCGCGCACCTTCGGGAATATCGAGAGAAACCATATACATGTAGGAGAAGTCGTAAGGCAGGTTGCCCACGTCGCCCTGATGGCGGTGCGTGCCGATATGCGCGATCGTCGCATCCTTGAGGAACGCTTCGCTGTGTCCGCGCCAGCCCCACTGTCCGTAGAAGCCTTTCCAAAGCGGCACATAGACGGCCTGCTCGGAGTCGCCCACCTTGAAGAGGGCCTCGCACTCCTTGTCCGAAGCGGCCACCAGCATGTAGAGCTTCCTGTAACCGCCTTCGGGCAGTTCGATCTCCTGACTGCGGCACGTCACGGCGTCCTTGACATTCTCCTCGCCCATCACGAACCGGACGCCGTTGCAGGTCAGCTCGGCAGGAATCAGCTCGGCGGCGAAGCTGCCGCGCTGGTTGTCGAAACGGTAATAGGTGTAGAACTCGTCGGTCGTGAAGGCCACCGTGTTGTAAGGCAGCGTCACGGGCGCGCTCTTCACCTCGAACGCGGACTTCTGCGCAGGAGCGGCCAGCCGCACGCGGTAGGTTTTGGGAGCGAATTTGCCGGCAGAAACGATCAGCGAACGGCCCTCGGTCTCGGCTGCACCGATCTTCTCCTCGATGCCGTTGCACTCCTCGGCCGAGAGAATCTGAGCCGGGAAGGTGATGCGGGCGTTCTCGACGGGTTTGCCGGTCAGCTCGTAGCAGCGCACGATATATCCGTCGCCGTCCTCGGCCTTCTTCAGCGCACGCACGCCGATCTGCGGAGTCGAGGACTCCAGCATCGAGAAGGTGCGGCCCAGCGATCCCGCATGTTTGGGAGCCACGTAAGCCACGAGCGGCAGGTTGAGCTGCTCCGAGGCGGCCACAACGCCGCTGCGGTCGGTTCCCTTATGTCCTACGATCGAATAGGTGAAGTGATTGACACCCAGATCGAGGTCGCGCTGGTGCGGATAGCGTTTTTCGGTCGAAGGAGTGTGGATCAGCGTCAGACGGATCGTATTGTCGGCGGGTTTGCCCCAGCCGTATTTGCAGTCGTTGAGCACCGAGATGCCGTACGAACCGTCGGCGTCGGTCAGGTCGGCCCACTTCAGGGCGGGCACTTCGTATGCCGTGGCCGTGTTGTTGCCGCGCTCGATAAAGCCGATACCGAGGTCGTAAGCGGCTTTCGCGTTGCTCACCGACATCGGGAACTCGGCTTTGAGCAGCGTATTGCGACTGTTCCAGTCCACCGTCGTACGGATGTCGATGCGGTCGTCCTGCGCACCGTCGGTCAGCGTAATGTACTGCGTGAACTTCGAATCTCCGTACGTGCGCTCCACCTTGAGCGAAGCACGCACGGGCCCCTCTTCGCCGACGGACACCGAAACATTGTCGGTAACGGCGCGCGGAGTCTTGTCCACGACCTCCTTCAGCACCTCCCATGCGGGCCACTCGTTCGACGGATTGCCTTCGAAAATCGCCAGCCGGAAGGCCTTGCCCTGCTCGACCAGTTCACGGCCGTAACGCTTGTCCACGAGCGACGCGATATCGCCGTTCCTGTCGAGCGTCAACTTGTAAACGCCATTCTCGATCGTATTGCCGTTCACTTTCAGCGCCGACGATTTGGCGGGCGATGCCGGACGGACGTCGTAGACGGCATACCCCACCGACTTCACGTCGGCGGCGAATGCGATCACGGCCTTGTCGCCCTCGCGGCTGAGAATCTGCGCGGCCACGCGGCGGCCGTCGGGACCGTATACGGCCACGCCCTTGGCTTTGGCGGCGAGCGGAATCTCGGCCTCGACAACGGCTTTGACGGGATAGGTCACGGCGTTGTAGACCACCACGGGCGTACCCTTGACGCGCGTATCGAGCGAATAGCTCAGCGCGCCGACCGCCGAATTCATCACGTCGCCGCCCTGCCGCAGGGCGATCAGCTCGTCGTTCCACGACCACGTATAGGCCTCAGGGATACTCGTACCCGTCAAGTCGTCATGGAACTGGTGCCAGATGAAACGCTGCCAGATCTCGGTGAGTTTCCGCTGGTCGTAAGCCAGCGCACCGAGCCAGTCGGCGGCGACCGAAGCGCGCTCGGCGGCGCCGGTCAGCTCCTCGTTGCGGCGGTTGTAGTATTTCATGGCGGTCTGCGAAGTATAGCAGCCCGTAGCGTGCACGTCCATCAGCAATTCGCCGTCGAAAGAGGGCAGCTCGGCTTTGCGGCCGAGGTAGGCCTTGAACAGGTCGTCGCTCGTGGCGCTGATGATCTCGATCGGGGCGTTCGGGTCGTTGATCGCCTTGGTCAGACGACGGCAGGTGGTCACCGTACCGCTGTTGCCCTTGTCGCCGACCCCTTCGCCGCCGCCGGCATAGTAGCGGAAGCAGGTGTTGTCGTAACCGTGGGCGGCGCGCTCCATCAGGCGTTCGTTATATTGCACATTCTCAGGAAGTTCCGAGTTATAGCCACCCGTATCGAAGGCTGCGATCACCGAACTGCCGTCGATGCCGTACCACACGCCCCACGAGAAGGGATTCTTCTTGTGGTAGGGAGCGTCGTAAAAGTCGTGGTTGCGCCAGCTGAGCTTCTGCGTGGACATGCCGATCAGGCCGCTGTGGGCCGCGATGGTCGGCAGCGTATAGCCGAAGCCGAAGCAGTCGGGCAGGAAAATATCGGTCGAATGCACGCCGAACTCCTTTTTATAGAACTCCTGTCCGAGCAGGATGTTGCGGAAGAACGACTCGGCCGAAGGCATGTTGGGGTCGTTGGCGTCCCACGACGCGCCGGCGATATGCCACTGGCCCGAAGCGATGTATTTCTTCATCCGCTCGTAATGCATAGGATAGTACTCCTTCATCCACGAATAGACGACGCCGCCTTCGAAGCTGAAGCGGTAGTCAGGGAAGCGTTCCATGAGGTAGAAGTTCTGGAACAGCGTGCGGGGGATGTACTCGCGGATGGTCGTCTGTACGTCCCAGTTCCACTGGGTGTCGAGATGGGCGTCGCTGACCATGTAGGCCTTGTAGGTCTTGGGCGCCACGGACTTGCCGTCGGTCTGCTGCGCCGAAGCGCCGCCTGCGGCAAAGCACAACGCGGCCAAGGCCAGCATAAATCGGTTCGGTTTCATATCTGTCAGGGTTTAAAAGATTTTGAGTTTTCACAAAATTACGTAAAACAGCCGAGAGTACAAGTACTATTTTATGCAATAAATGTATTATTTTACGATCGGCCGGCCGTTTCGGGCTGCAAATTCAAAAAAAGAGGCGGAACATCGCAACCGACGTTCCGCCCGTGAGAAATTCCGCGCGGCAGATCAGATAGCGCCTGCGATCAGGAACACGGCGGCAACCGTAAGAATGGCGTACAACTCAGGGAAGGCGGCCAGAATAAGCGTCTTACCCATCACGTCGTGGCCGTTGCCGATAGCGGCGATACCGTTGGCGCAGACCTTTGCCTGATAGATCGAAGCGGCGATGTTCACCAGACCGACCAGCAGACCGGCGCCGAAGATAGCCGCGCCCTGCACCATCGTCGGGTCCGTCAGACCCTTCTGCACCAGGAAGAAGCAGACGAAACCGTAGAGACCCTGCGAACCGGGAAGCGCCGAAAGAATCATGTAGCTGCCGAAAGCGCCGCCGTTCTTCTTCATGGCCCCTACTGCGGCCTGACCCGTAATTGCGGTACCGATCGACGAAGCGACACCTGCCAGACCCACCATCAGCGCTACGCCGACGTAAGCCAATACCAATGCTGTTGTTTCCATAATGTTTTGAGTTTTTTTTAATTGTTATTATTCGTTAGTATCGTTCATTTTACGAATCGGGTCGAAATTGCGCGGGGCCATTTCGAAACCGGCGTTCTTGAAAAACTCGACGAACGTCAGACGCAGCGGGTGCACGAACGACGAGATGGTCGACATGAAAAGGTTGATGCCGTGACCGATCAGCAGAATCGGAATCATAATCAGCAGCCGGACCACGATGTTCGCGCCTTCGGGCACGAATCCCGACGCCAGCGTGTTGAACACCAGCGCCAGCACACCGCCCGAAAGCCCGATGGCGAACAGACGGATATAGGACAGCACGTCGCTCAACAGTCCCGTGAGGTTGTTGTAAAGGTCCCACAAACCCGCGCCGAGGTTGATGAGCGGATTGCGCTTCGGATTGTTCAGAAGCAGCATCAGCACGCCGCCGACGCCCAGCGCCGCATAGAAGGCCACCGATCCGGCCGTAAAGCCCGGAATGGCGAGACCCGCCATCGGAAGGCCCATGGCCAGACAGCACGAGACGAGGATGATGAACCACCCCAGCAGTCCCAGCGCACGGCCGAAACCGAAACAGCGAACGGTCATCCAGATGTTGAGCAGCATGCCGAAAAGAATCTGCACCACGCCGATAACCAGCGCGATGGAGAAGAACTGTCCCTGGAAATCGAGGAATTTCACCGAGGGGAACCACGTGTTCATGTTGATGCCGAAGAACGAGCCGCACAGCAGTCCGAACGCGACGGTCGACACGCCGCACAGCGTGGCGAACCACGCCGCCTGACGCATCATGCCGGGCTTTCGGTTCCTGGCGAGCATCCACCACCCCATCAGGGTCAGGATCAGTCCGTAGCCGGCGTCGTTGAGACAGATGCCGAAAAAGAGCATGTAGAACGGAGCGAAGAAGGGTGTGAGGTCCATCGTCCCGTATTTCGGGCGGGCGTACATGTCGCCCACCAGTTCGAAGACATGCGCGAACCAACGGTTCTTGAGCTTCACGGGCGTTTCGTCCTCGGGCGTGGGGTCCGATTTGAGGAAGACCACGTTGGGGTACTCCTCCAAAAGGGCGTCGACCCGACCGGAAGTCTCCTTCTCGGCCCAGCCCTCCATGACGACCAGCGTACCGTCGGCGGCCTCCTGCGCCGTAGCCTTCACCCGCACGCCCTGCAAACGCTCCTTCAGCGAGCAGGCGTGCTGTGCGAGCAGGGCCTCCGAAGCGGCCGCACGCGAAAATTCAGCGTCGAGGGTCCGGAGTTTCCCTTCGGCTTCGGCGATGCGGCGCTCCGCCTCGCGAATGTCCATCGTCGGGGTCTTCATCTCCTGCGCGTCGAGCGTAACCTCCTCGCCGGGCTTGGCCACGACGACGAACCACACCATGGCATCGGTGCGGCTGACCTCCGAAACCGTATAGCGCTCCGACCACTCGGCCAACTGCTTGTCGAAGGTGTTGCGCTGGGTGAAGAAATAGCGCAGGACAATGCCCCGGGCGGCGAGTTTCCGCGTCGCCTCCACGTCGAACGCCCCCCAGGGACGCAGCTCCTCGGCCGCTTTTTCCAGCCGCCCGATCTCGGCGTTGAGCGTCGCGGCCTCGCGGTGCGCGGCGGCGTAATGCGCATAGGCCTCCTCGCCCGAAGCGAACGGCGCGGCCTGCGCGTCGAAGCGTCCAGCGTCCGCACGGAACGTCTTCAGAAACTCGGCGGCCCGGGCGCAGCCCTCGATGTCGAGCATCAGCTGGCGATCCTCCTCCGAAGGCTCCCAGCCCGTCGTGGTGATGTCCACCAGCCCCAGTTCGCGCAGCCGCCCGATGAAATCGTCGCTCTGCGCCGCATAGAGCACAAAAGCGTATTTGGACATTTTCGCGATCATAGCATTGCGCCCTCCCCGGCGGCCTGTTGCTTGGTTTTCACGATTTTCTGAGCGGATTTCGAGAGATTCTCCTCATCCTCCATGAAGCGCTTGATCTTCCGGATGGCATCCTCGTAGCCGGGAATCTGCACCTTCTCGTAGAGATTCACCTTCTGCGTGGTCTTGCGGCGCGCGAAGTCCAGCAGCTCCATCTTCCGACTGTAAACCTCGTACTCGATGCCCAGCCGGGCCATGCGTTTGAGCAGGTCGATCCCGGCGGCGAACCACACGGGCGACGAAAAGAGATCGTAGGGCTTTTCCTCGAAAAGCACCTCCCGCAACACGGGCGTACGCACGCCCGCGATCTTCTGCGTGTCGAGCTCCACGTCGTCCACCCGCAGCAGTCCGGCGTCGAATTCGCCCCAGAGCGCGGTCATGTAGTCGTACTCGGCCCTGAGGGCGTCGAGCCGGCGGCGCAGTTCGCCCGCCGCGTCCTTCGCCCGCTTGACCTCGGTACGCAGAGCCGATTCCTTGCTCTTGATCGTCGGGAGAGCCTTCTGCCGCATCTTCAGTTGCTTGCCCAGCTCGCCCAGCGAGGTTTTGTTATACTGAAATTTGATTGCCATAGCTTTCTATTTTTCCGAATCACGCTGCCGCCGCCCGACC